>JGI24708J26588_10000887_pt1 | contig 24410 bp, 21 predicted proteins | sample BioPla1DNA2_FD_26588 | JGI IMG/M metagenome (IMG submission 26588) | reverse complement strand
AGCTCGGAGCAACAACGGCCCCGTAGTAGGCAAGCTCAGCACTACTGAGGTAATTGTTTCTCCACTGATTAACCCCGGAAGGCTCCAACCGACAGTACTTATAAATGGAATGAGAGCAAGCCGAACAGGGTACTTAAAGAGAACCCGCATTTTGGGAACCCCCTTAGCCACAGCAGTAACCACGTAGGGTTTGTTCAGCTCGTCTAGAAGATTCGCTCGCAGTGTCCTAATCAGGCCCGCTGTGCCTGAGGTACCGATNACGATTACCGGAATCCACAAGTGCTTTAACATGTCCCATACCTTTGCCCAGCTCCATGGTGCATCTATGAATTCCGCAGAGAAAAGACCTCCAACAGACTGCCCAAAATACGAATATGCAACCCACATAAGCACCAATGCAAGCATAAAGTTAGGTGTGGCCAGACCAATAAACCCTACAAACGTAGCCATGTAGTCCCCAACTGAGTACGGATGGGTAGCTGAATACACACCTATTAAAAACGCCACAACCCAAGAGAAAAGCATCGTAGCCGCTGTTACCGCCACCGTCAGAGCCAACCGTTCCCAAATCAGTTGATTTACTGGCCGGTTCCACTCAAAAGAAAAACCGAAATCACCTCGTAGGAAAGACTTGATCCATACGAAATACTGAACATAAATCGGCCGATCTAAACCGTAGCGCATGCGCAACGCTTCAATCATGGCTTGGTCCACTTCTTGACCGGAGGCTTCCAACTGTATCATATAGTTGGTCAGAAAATCCCCCGGCGGAAGCTGCATGATAGCAAAAGAGATAATGGAGATAAGAAAGACAGTAGGTATCATCAAGAGACATCTTCGTAGAACATACCCAGTCACCATATCCCTCCTTCATTCCTACAGTAGTCATACTGAATCGTTAAATCCGTCTAGCNTCCAAAGCATCACTCCAGATTCTCAAGATACCGCTTAACCCTCTTCTCGGCATGGGCAAAATGGTCAGCCATACATTGGCTGGTCCTATCCGGATCTCCGTCTTCAATGGCTTGAATTAACCGAAGGTGTGCTTCATAGTTCTCTCGAAGATCAGTATCCGTCGTAGCTCCTATGCCTGCTTCGTTCATAAACTCTACGAACGTGTTGATTAGCTCCAGCAAGAGGCCATTCCCTAGATCTGAATATAGCTCGTTGTGAAACACGTAATCTACTTCTCGATTGCCAATTACGTCGCCTGTCGATACACACTCTTTCATTGCTGCCAAATATTCCCGCAGTTTNGCCTGCTTATGCTCAGTCAACTCCGTGGCTATGCTACGAACAAATTGGCATTCCAGAGCTTTTCTCACCTCAAGCAGCTCCAGCAACTCTCTAGGGTTGAAAACGATGCTACAAGGTATGTTGCGAAGAATGGTCTGAAAAGAGAAAGCCTGGACAAACATACCTTCACCACGCTTGGTCTCGACAATACCAAGGGCTTCCAAAGCTTTGAGGGCCTCTCGCACAGTTCCTCTACTAATACCCATGGTCTGAGCAAGCTCAGTTTCAGTCGGAAGACGATCGCCTGGCCTAAGTTCGTTTTTCTCAATGAAGTTGCGCAGCTGGGCCATGGCAGCTCGATAGGCTACTTCCACTTTAAGGTTCTTCATCAGGTGCCTCCTTAGGCGCTAACTTGTGCCCGTCGGCTTCCCGACGGATGTGCCAAACAACGGGTCTCATCGAAACTGCCATAACTAGAATACCAGGTTCTTCCTTGCTCATTTCTGTTACATTTTGACGGGCATACCAAGCTCCTGCAATATCTCGCTAGCCTTCTTGACTTCCTCATCAGACGGTGTAAGGAACGGCTTTGTAAGAAGACCGTTACCTATGCCCAATGCCTTCAACGCGGCTTTGATACCGGCATTGTATGTCTGCTCAGTGATAGTTCCATCCCGAACAACCAACTCAGTCAGCTTTAGAAGCCGTTTTTGATATGTCTTATAGGCCGCTAGATCGCCCCTCTTCCCTGCCTGATAGACGTCGGAAAGTAGCTGAGGCATAACATTTGCAAGGCCAACTATAGCACCATCGCCACCACAGATAGCACTTACGCCCACAAGAACATCAGAACCCTGGAAAACCCTAAAATCAGGATCTTTTTCCATAAGCAGCTGGTGAAAACGGGCAAAATCACCACTACTGTCCTTAATACCAGCTATATTGGGATGCTTCTGCAGCTCGAGGATCTCCGTCAGACCCATGGATATTCCAGTAATTCCGGGGTGCTCATACATCACCACTGGAACCTTACTATAGTCTGCGATCTCGGTAAAGTGCATCATGATAGATCTAGGATCAGACAGACCGTAAAAATAGCTGGATGTCACTACAACCCCATCAATGTCATACTGTTGAGCCCGCCGAACTCGTTCCTTCACCCGCTCGGTACCCATATCAGAAACACCGGCCAGTACAGGTACCTGCTTTTNCACTTTATCTACAACGAACTCAATACTCTCTTCCCATATGCTGTCGAGCATGTGGCCAAATTCGCCGGTGCCTGACATGATGAAGACACCATTAACGCCTCCGGAAAGAACATGGGAGACTAGCTTCTCCAATGCTTGCTTATCCAGGGATTCCTTTTCCGTGATAGGTGTACTAAGTGCTACGATGATGCCTTCTAGACTGCCTTGCATTCNTTGATCCCTACCTTTCCGTTATAAGTGGAGCACTTGGGTAATTCGCTATGTTAGATGTCCAACAGCCTTAGAGAAAAACCAGTCTCGGTTTCTCATGTTCGGGTAGCTCCATAAACTTGCGCCTTCTTAAGGGCCACACGATTTGCTTGTTTTATGTCAGATGTCCAACAAATATGCTGTAAAAAAAACGTTGCCGTTCTAGGTCTATTCTACCCTTGATTATTTATTTGACGTGAACCTGCAAATCCCTTCTTTAGTTCCGGAGATTTTTGTGGTCACATGTTCTCTAAAATGAGCGCTCTCGGCGTGACACCCTGCCTTGACTGGGATTCCCGCCCCGATGTTCATTTCTGTGCCAACGGAACTCAGGGCGGGGAATCAATCGGGAAAGCCAAAGCAGGCATGCAGCCACTCTATTCGAAATCTGTGACCTTGCTGATCTTTTGGAACCGGCCGGGCTCTAGTCCTTTCCGTTTGGCCAAGGCTACCCCCAGCAACTCCGGTCCAATAATAGACAGCAATGGAGATAACTCTTCCTCTACGTGGGGCAAGCGAGAAACGAAAAGTCCCTCTGCCTCAGTTACTTGAACGGTAGTATCTGTAATCAGCCAAGTCGGTGAGGCAAACTCCGCTGTATCTTGGGCGAGCCTCAGCAAAAGGTCTGTAGTTCTGCCTTCAGGTGCGAACACCACCATGGCAAGATGAGAACCTGCCGCCTCAATGGGACCATGGCGAAACTGACCGGCACTCAACCCGGCCGCCGGTATCTGAGTCATCTCCTGGGTAATTAGCGCCCCTTGCATTGCACTAATTAGGCCCGGTCCCCGGCCAGTAAATACTATAGAATCGAAATCACCAAACTGGCCTAGAACTTCACTGGTCTCATCCTGAAGCCTTATCGTTAGCTCATCCATGTGCCGGGCAAGTTGGTTAGCTTGACTAGCTGAAAGTAGCTCCTCACCCAAGACTGCGTCTGCCAGTAGGTGTAAGAGAGAAAGAGTTGCGACAAATGTTTTGGAGGACGTCCCTTCCTCGTGGCCTGCAAGGAGCGGCAAAACTACATCGCCCATGCGTCCCAGGCGGCTATCTTCATTATTNGTAATGCAGATTAACGGTACCGACTGCGGGCGGGCCTCAGCCACCAGACAGGTTTCCGCACTTTCGCCGGACTGAGATATAGCCAACATCACAACGTCACCATCGAGTATCCCCCGTTGGTAATGAAAGAGCTCACTAGCGTCGAAGGTGACGGCCCTAAGCTCAGCTCCATTCAGACGCTGTGACAGGATCTCTCCGGCAAAGGATGAACTGCCCATCCCTACTACGATAGCGATTGACCTAGTGTTGATCAGATCTGCTGCTTCCTGAAGCCGTGGCCTGAATTCGTTCCCATATGACTCAACAACTCTTCTAAGCACTTCCGGCTGCTGACTTACTTCGTCAAGAAAAGTGGGTCTAGCTGTCATTTGGTAACCTCCCAATCGGTTTTGGGGCTAAAACCATACTCACGTGCCCGTATCCGACTCCCAGCAAACTCTAGTTCTTTCGATTTGAACCATGACGGTGCGATATGCTTTTGTGCTCTAGGTTCTGTAGTGGGCGGCTCGGCGGCACATATCTAGTCAGCTACGATCATCCACACTCTTAATATAATTGAAGATTCTCTGTCCGGCTTCCCGTTGCGCGTCTGTCGTGGGCTTCATCGGAGCCTTACAACCCCCGATGGGAACTCCGTATTGGGCCGCTATCTCCTTAAGCGTCGGATACAATCCGGCATCTATGACGTCGCTAATGACCACGTTCATATGGTGCTGCATCTTGCGTGCCTTTGCCAAATCATTTGCCCGGACTGCTTCCACCACTTGCTTAGCCCAATGGCCGATTACATTGTATGTGCTGCCAATTGCGCCATCGGTCTCAAGGACAGCAGCAGACAGCAGCATTTCATCATACCCTGAGAGGATCAGTTTATCAGGTAATGCATATCGTAACCGCTCTAGGGTAAAGAAGTCATTGGAAGTAAACTTCAACCCGATCATGTTCGGCATACGCAGAATCTCTTCGATGTCAGAGACATCAAGTTGTACACCTGTTAGCGCGGGGATGTAATAGGCAACTACCGGCAAACGGCTTTTNGATGCAATGGTTCGATAATAATCCTTAATCGCTTCTGAGGAGAATTTGTAGTAGAACGGTGTCACNGCGGAAACCGCATCGTAATCGAGTCCTGCTACGTAATCAGCGAGCTCCAAGGTTTCCTCAAGTACGGTGGACCCAATGTGGGCGATCATATGGATCTCCCCTTGGGCTGCCTCCGCGGCAAGGGAAAATACCTGCTTCTTCGCTTCGGTGGTCATCATAAAGTTCTCACCGGTCGATCCATTTACATAAAGGCCGTCCACGTGACAATTCTCAATATTATGGCGCACCAGAGCATGAACACCCCGCGCATCGACCCTACCTGCTGTATCAAAAGCACCCAGCAGTGCTGAATAAATGCCTTTCATAGTAAAATCCCTCCCTAGGTCTATTTGATTGGGTTAGTGGCAAGTCTGAAATTGACGATACATACTACCATTACTTACACTATGCGGCAGACCATCCTCTCTGTACTAAGTGACATCTCACCCTCACCTGTGCAGGTGGTAAGCAACCCAATATCCTACCATTTACATAGTAGCCATATGTGATAGCCAAGATCATGGTATGCTTTATGTTAGATGTCCAACAACTGACTATAAAAAAAGAATTTCTTTTCTCCCTCTATTTATCCTGTGGTTACCTATTTGACACGAGCTAAATACATCCCTTCTTTTTCTTTCAATTTGTCCAAAATCCATACATGGGCCCCCCGCCCATGGTAGGACGCCAGCTCTCCAAGGCTGCTCAACTATCTTTCATTGACATCATCCCNGCCCGTTCGCTGACGCTCACAAGCGAGGATTTCTAACACAGAAACCCAGTNGAAGATTACCGGGTAACTCACTAGCGACCCGCAACCACNGGAAAGCGAAGAGCATTCTTATGCATCTTGTCTTCTATGGCTGCAGCCACATCAATATCCAGCTGGTTGGCCAGGGACATACAGTAAATCAAGACATCAGCCAGTTCTTCCTGGAGATGCTCAAATTCGTCTGAACTCCTCACCTTCCAAGCTTCTTCCATGGAGACCCACTGAAAAATTTCCATAAGCTCTGCCGCTTCAATACTAATCGACATGGCCAGGTTTTTCGGTGAATGGGACTTCCCCCACCCCCGGGATTCCTGAAACCGTTTTACCAAATCCTTAATCTCTTGAATGTTAGTTTGAGTATCAGTCATAGAGAAAGCTCCCAGTCTTAGACTGTGAAGCCTGCCTCCTTCCTCAGCTCTCCACTCAAAGGGCTATGCGCCCATGGGAAGAATCGGTGATTGTGTACCTAACCAAACATTCGACAATGATTGGATTGATCCTCTCCTAATGCCCATAATTCAAGTCTGCCAAGGATTACTGCGAAATATGGATAATATACCCCTTGAACGGGGTTTAGCAAAATCTATATGTGCAAGTAGATCAGGAGGGAGATCATGACGACAAAAATCCTCACAGGAGCACGGATTATCACCCCATATGAGGAAATTGCAGAGGGAACCTTGATCACGAAAGGACGGAAAATTGCCGCGGTCCATAAAGGCACGTTTAAGTATGGGCAGTTGGACTGCCTCGATGCGACCGATGCAGAGGTAATTGATGTGTCGGGGTTAACCCTCTGTCCAGGATTCATAGATATCCATATTCACGGAGTCGCCCATAACCGAGTAACCGACGGACCCCAGGCAGTTAAGGCAATGGCAGAGACACTGCCCAGATTTGGGGTCACATCTTTTCTTCCAACTATAGCCGCTGAGCCCCTGAAAAACATGGAAGGAGCTACTGAATATATCGTCGACCACGATTACCATGGGGCAAATATCGTTGGCATCCACCTTGAAGGGCCGTTTTTGAATCCAAAGCGTAAGGGTGCGCAGCGGGAAGATAGCATCATTCCTCCATCCCTCCCTGCAATTACGCGGCTCTGGGAATTATCTAAGGGGGCGCTCAAACTAGTGACATTGGCGCCGGAGCTTGCAGGTAGCACGCCGGTGATCGAGTTCCTCCGGGATCAAGGCGTAGCCATGGCCATAGGTCATTCCGATGGAACTTACGAAGAGAGTTGCCAAGCTTTTCGTAGTGGAGTTGGATTAGTGACCCACACATTCAATGGGATGAGGGGATTGCACCATCGGGAGCCAGGGGTAGTAGGTGCTGCCCTTACTACTGCCGGAGTTATGTGTGAAATAATCGGAGACCTGACTCACGTCCATCCAGCCGTTATTCGCCTGCTGTTAGCGTGCAAGGGTGTTGACTCTGTAGTCATGGTAACAGATGGGGGTGAGTTTACAGGGCTCCCCGATGGTGAGTATGAGAAAACTGACGGACGCAAAATAACGGTAGCTAATGGCCGCTGCACACTGGCAGACGGTACCATTGCAGGCAGCACCTCTACCTCAAATCTCAACGTGGGGAACCTGCGAGACATGGGTATCTCGTGGTGTGATGTAGTAAAGATGGCATCGCTCAATCCCGCTCGGGCCATTGGGATAGAAGATAAGAAAGGCAGTTTGCTGCCTGGTAAAGATGCAGATCTTATTTTGCTCAACGATGATTACGAGGTTCAGGCCTGTTATGTAGCCGGTAGCAAGGTTTAGCTGTATGAAGCAAAGGGCGGTTGAGCTGTCTGTCTTCGTGGGGCCGAAGACAGCTCAACCGCCTTATTACTTTGCCCGTTTCTTACACCTGCAAGGCCCCCTGGCCCATGGCCAGAATTCTACCGTCTAGAATAAGTTCGCCTTGGCCGATCAGATAAATAGCCTGCTTGGCTACCTGTGGGTCAAATTGATGGCCTGATTCAGCTTCCAGCACTTCAATGATCTGTTCCGTGGTAAGTGGTGTAGGCCGGTAAGGGCGAGGATTGGCCATGGCATCGATACTATCAGCAACGGCTAGGATCCTACTTAGGAAAGGTATCTCATCTCCCTCTAGGCCCTCAGGATACCCCTCGCCATCAAACCGCTCATGGTGATAACGGACTATGATACTAAACGGTCTCAAGGATGGATAGCTCTCCAACAATCTCGCTCCATATACAGAATGCAATTTGAGTGTCTCCATCTGATTTGCTTTGAGAATGGCAGTACTTTGGAGCAAGCNCCCATCAATCTCCAGCTTGCCAAGATCATGCAGCACTGCTCCATATCTAAGCAACATCAGTTCCTGCCTTGATAAACCCAAACCTTTTCCGAGTACCTTGGTGATAGACGCGACGCGCAGAGAGTGGTAGAAAGTATCTGTATCCTTAGCCTTGATAAGGCGTAAAAGAAGAGTCACAGCTCGACTCACAATTACATCAGGCTCGTTTTGATGACTGCTGCGATCTAGTAACAAGAACCCATAAATAGGATTAAAAGCACACNGTAATGCAAAAGCACAGTACTTCGTATTAGGTACTGTGTGTGCATTACTGACTAAACACTCATAAAGCTGCAAAGCGTGCTCCATAGAGATATCGGTGATCCAAGCCGTAACGGGGTAACGCCGTTCTATTGCAGCCTGCTCCGTCATATGTCGGACAGCCGTAGCTTCACTGGAATATGTAAAAGAAGGGACATAGGGAAGATAATATCCAATGCAGCCCAACGGCTCTTCTCTGTTCCTATCCCAAAGCAAACGCGTACTGCCCACCACATCCCAAGACCCAATTCTCATCCGTTTGCCGTTTAGCTCTTTTCTAAAGAGCAGGGACGAGCCAACTAGGGTTTTGCCAAAAGCTACCCCCAGTACACTGGCCAGCGGCTGATTAATCACTTCCTGATATGACAAAGCCCGCTCCACTGCTTTGCTAAAAATCTCTAGCATAATAGGATTACAGAACGTTATGCCACCGCTAGAGTCAACAATCAAGGCGCCCATTGCCGACAGTACCTTCGCCTGGCCAAGATGACGGTTTGACCCTTTGCCATTCGTCGCGTGTCCAGAATCGGCTGACTGATTCACGAATGGGCAAACCACCCTGTCTCCATGCCGGGTGGCCTGCTTCCCCCCTCTCATCAGCATTGTCACCCTAATGCCTAGATCATCCCATCGTAAATCTTGTCTCAATCATGCGAAAAGTAATAACTGCCTAATTTAATGTTAATATTTCCCAGGGCTTCTGTCAAGATTATCGAGCTTTTCACCAGCTTTGTCGAGATTTGTGCTGCAATTGTGGTGTTCTTGCAGGCTTACAAGAAATGCGCCCAATAGTTTTGCCTTCCTGGGATCCCCATCGCCCCAGATGATCAGATCGGCCATTTTCTTGGTGGGCTCAATAAACTCCCAGTAGTTGGCTTGTACGTCCTTTCTATACCAATCCACTACACCCTCAAGTTCCAGTCCAGCTTGGAGCACATTACGGGAAATACGCCGCAGGAGCCTTTCTTCCGGGTCCATATCTATAAATACCTTGAGATCTAGCTTTTCAACTAGGTGAGGCAAGCAGAAGACAAGGTGCCCTTCTATCAGTACAATCGGCGCCGGTTCAGCTAATCGACGGCCTCGGACGATAGTTTTGCCTTGAGATAGAAGATCCAAATCTTTAAGCAGTCTCTTTTCGTCAATAGCTTCTGGTCGGTTATGACTACCTACATCACGAGTCATATACCAATCAGTTCCTATTATAGATACCTTATCTGCACCCAACTCTTTCTGCAAAGCTCTACATAGTGTTGTTTTTCCCGATCCGCTACCACCGCCAACTCCAACCAATAGTATAGCCATTGAGATCTCAACTCTCCCCTGGTCTAATTGTGTATCTAGAATCAATACTTTTCTACCAATCCCCATATAAGTATTCCAATTCATCCCTGACAATCCTTCTAGTCTAAAGTTCTTCCACTTCATCCCACAAATCTGTATAAAAATGGAGGAGGCTCCCCGTATCTGGTGAATAGAGTCTTTATGGAGCTATTGGTTCGAGCCATTCAACGAAGGAGGTATACTAATGCATTGTCGGTCGTGTGGTCACGAAGTCCGTGAGCAAGCGGAAATATGCCCAAACTGCGGGATGAAACCTATGGATGGGCAAGAATTCTGCCCCGAATGCGGTGAGGCAACCAAGGCCAATCAAAAGGTGTGTCTCAATTGCGGGACACTCCTTGGTGAAAAGCCACTAGTCACCCCCCCAGCCAAGTCGGGTACTATGAAGCACTGTCGGGAGTGTGGCCAAGAGGTTAAAGAGCATGCTGAAATCTGCGTCAATTGTGGAGTCTATCCCCTCAATAGCCGGAATTATTGCCAGGAGTGTGGCGCCAAGACCACAGAGAAACAAGAAGTATGTACCAATTGTGGCGTTAGACTGATACACAGAGCCCGGGCAACTGTCATGCCTAGCATTCCACAAGGAAAAGATAAGAACCCCACAACAGCTGCCATCATCTCTTGCTTTATCCCCGGAGCAGGGCAAATCTATCTAGGCCAGTTGCATAAGGGCCTNGCAATAATCGCTGCCGCGATCATGAGTGGAATACTCACAGGCGGTACCTTATCTTTTCTGGTNTGGATTGTAGCCATCGTAGATGCATATCGGATTGGTACGAAAGTTGCTCAAGGCCAAGCGGTAGATACATGGGAGTTCTTCTAGAGGGAAATGCTGGATTTATGCCCTCGCCGATTTGTTAAAAGACTCCCCAGAAGACTCCAGAGCCAGGGTGCCAAGGCTCTTACTTCTCTAGCCATTGCCGGCGCAGGCATTGCGTCTAATGCCGGGTTACTGGCACGTTTATCCATTTGGAGCGGGTTTAGTGGCGCTATCGGTAGGTTGCGCAGCATCACCCACGGCGGTATTCGGTGCCCCCTATGCGGGGGCACACGCTCTTTTCTGGCTTTGCTCAAGGGAGATATCGCCTCTGCCTTTGGATATAGCATTTTTGGCACCATCGTGTTTTTNCTTGTCTTTGGCACGCTTCCCTTCCGCATCTGGGCCNTAGTCGCCGATTCCCAGCGATGGGTGCTACTGCTTGAGGCAGTAGATACCAAACTGGAAAATTGGTTTCTGCAGCTATTGTTTGCAGCCTATCTGNTGCAGATTCTGCTAGACAAGGTCGGGCTAGTCACCTGGAACGCTTAGGCTTCTCAGTTGACAGTCTCACCTCNTACATATGGAGATAGGCCCTAAGAATCCATCACGACAGATGGGCCCCAACGACCTGCTCAATTTGGCCCCAGCTATATAGCCCACAATAGACTTTCTGCTTTCCCAAAGCTTGTCAACATGATATTCTTTGCCTCTGGCAGCTCGGACTGATCACTCTGTTCGCCTCAAGAGCCGACATCTGCATATCCATCAAGCTCGCCTCCGGCCTCATCCTTGAGCTGCCGATCTCGGACCACTTTGAGACTGCGCTGCAGTAATATAGCAAGTGTTAGCACGGTTGTCAAAGGACTCCAAGTGCAGTATATTAGTACAGGAGTAGGAGGGACAAGATGCGCAGTATCCATTATTTGCTCTATATCTGGTACCTGTTTCTGATCATATTCTTGGTTTTCTTTGACCGAAAAAAACCAATGCAGCGCTTCAGTTGGATTCTTGTACTAGTATTCCTGCCAGGAATTGGCTTGCTCTTATACTGGTTCATCGGGAGCAGCCTTTTTATAGAACGCCGAAGAGAGAAAATCCGAAGACGGCATGGAAGTGTCTTGCATGAACTGGAAGAAATTGTGGCTGAGACTGACCGTGGTTTCAAACCCCCTTCGTCCAAGGGAGTAGAGTTTCATCAGAAGTACGGTGGTAGCATTTTCACCAACGATAACGATGCTGAGATCTATACCACTGGGGCACCCAAATATGAACAGCTTTTTGAAGACCTAGATGCAGCCAAAGATCATATCCATGTCCAGTATTTCACTATCCACAATGATGAAATAGGCCACAAGTTGGTCGATACTCTCGTAAAGAAAGTCAACCAAGGAGTGGAAGTTAAGCTCTTGTATGATACTCTTGGTTGTTTGGGAACCCTTGTGATTCCGGTCTTGATGAAAGTAAGAAAAGCAGGGGGCAGAGTGTTAAGTATTAGGCCGTACACCAGGGCCATTAACTACAGAAATCACCGGAAGGTTGTTATCATTGACGGCAAGATCGGCTATCTGGGTGGAATGAATATTGGAAATCAGTATACATATGGGGTAAATGGCAAGAAGTGGCGGGACACTCATGTCAGAATTACTGGCAGTGTAGTGCATGATCTGCAGAAAGTATTCCTATCTGATTGGATCGCATCAACTAGACGAGGCAGCATCGGATTAAGACATGAAATACGGCACTATTTCCCAGTCCCTAACACCCCTGGCAATCTTGGGGCTCAAATCATAGCCAGCGGATTATATACCAAAAATGGGCACGATGAGGTTGTCCACCTCGGTTATTTTAACCTCATTTCGAGAGCAAAGAAAAGGCTCTGGATCCAGACACCATATTTTAGGCCTCCCGAAACCATAATCCACACCCTCAATACCTTAGCAACTCTAGGCGTAGATGTGCGCGTCATAATCTCCCACTTCTATGCTTCCGGCGGAATATTTCATCGTAACGCCAACCACTATTTTCTGCGCCAGATAGTGGGTAGTGGGGTTAGAGTGTTTCGCTACAAAGACATTCTCCATGCCAAGACCATGTTAATCGACGATGACGCATTATGTATAGGAACTGTCAACCTTAACAGCCGCAGTCTAGAGATTGACGATGAGATCTACGCCTACTTTGAATCAAGGAAGCTGGCTGCTGAATACGAGAGAATCTTCAATCAAGATCTAAAAAACAGCATTGAGCTAGATTATGCAAAGTTCAAGAAGCAAAACCTCATGACTCGGGCCATAGAATCTATCGTAAGCTTCTTCTACCCCTTCTCGTAGAACGCAGCCATTGACATACCAAAGGCAAACGCGCGAGGACTAACCCTGCACAGCTGATAAAAAAAGCGCAGGGAGCTAACCCTGCGCGTTAGTGACAGCTCTATTCGTCGGCGAAGAAAAACTGCTGTGGAATGGCGTTGCCAGGACTGCGATTCAGCTCAGTCCAAACGAAATTGGTGGGGACATTGCGAAGTCGATTATTTACAACCAGCGGAACAGGGAACTCACCAACGGTGCCAATCATAAAGAGCTTCTCGGTATGGAAAGCAGTCACTTCTGCCATGAGCGCCTTTAGTTCATCAAGATCTGTAACACTGGCCCTCTCTTGTAGAATTTCGTTGAGGCGCTTGATCTCTACTGGAGGCTCCTCGCCGGCTTCCCCGCCGCTCTCATACCACCGATTCCACATCGGACCCCAATGGTAGCCGCGACCTTCCGTTGCCACAGCCCACCATCTAAACCACAAATCCGGACGATCTCCACCGTCCATGTGCCATGTGACCATATCAAACTCATTTGCGAAGGTTCTCTCGGAGAATAGTGTTCGCTCAGGCGTGTTGATATTGAGCTTCACACCGATCCGATTCCAATGGAGACCAATCAGCTCCATCTCAGCCACATAGGTACCATCGGAAATCTCCACGGTTACAGCCAACTGGCGTCCGTCTGGGTATTTTCGGTAACCATCTGCTCCCCAATCCAAACCAGCTTCATCAAGCAACTTGTTGGCTCGGTCCGGATCGAATTCTGCATCAGCGGTTGCCCACTCTTCGCTATAGAACGGGCTGTCGCTTGTAAACGATGCTTGGCGAGGTATACCCAATCCGAAATGGAGAATCTCGTTGATTTCATCTCGGTCAATGGCCAAAGACAACGCCCGACGGAAGCGGACATCCTCGAAGACTTTCCTGATCACAGGGTCTCTGTGGTTTTGATTAATCGCGATAACTGGCTCGGCTCCCGTGTCTGCCCTAGGCAGAGTTAATACCCGATATCCACCAGATTCGGCGTTCTCCATCAGAACTGCAATATCGCTGATGCCGGCACTGAAGAAGTCCACATTGCCGGTGACAGCCCGCATAATCCGCATTTCTGGATCGGCAATCATCTCATGGGCTATACGGTCAATATATGGCAGTTGATTGCCTTCGGGATCAACCTTCCAGTAGTATGGGTTACGCTCAAACATGTAGATAGCATCACTTGGTCCATTGATTGGCCGCCAAGCAGTAATCACCGGGCGCTCCGGATTCTTGTCAGGCTCCTGATACTTCGAGTCAAAGAAACCTGCCCAGTTGTCTTCATAGCCCGCTTCCCGCATCATCTGCTTCAGTTCCTCTGGCTCAGCATAGTCCATGTGGAACTGCTTCAGATAGTGCTTTGGCGCCAGCAATCGGCCCCTACCCTCAGTTGCCAGTGTCAACAAGAAGGTGCCCGATGGTCTTGGGAACGTAATGGAGAAGGTATACTCATCGATCTTCTCAATATCAGCCATCTTGCCGTCCATGATGAATTCCTGGCGGTGGGGAAAATAGAGCCGGGGATCGCCCTTGAACTCCCACCAGAACACGGCGTCGTCCGCTGTTACGGGGTGTCCATCGGACCATTTCATACCCTCACGCATGTAGAAGACAAATTTCCGTCCGCCCTCAAGCACCTCGTAATCCTTCGCGACATTGGGGATAATGTCACCCTCCGGCGTCATAACCAAGAATCGCTCACCGAGAAATTTGCGAATATCCCAGTGATCCCGGGGCCCGCTGCGGGTCCGGCGCAGTGTCCCACCGTATTTTCCGATAGATTCTGTTGGAACCAGAACCGCTGGCTCCTTAGGGAGTCTATCTTCTAGGGGTGGCAACTCACCTCTGGTAACCCACTCGGCTAACTCCGGTGCCTCTGAAAGACTACCAACAGATTTACCTGTTTGCTGCTCATATTCGGCGATAGTACTGTACTGAACTGCAACCTCCAGTTCCTTCGCGTAGACAAAGTGAGCAGCCATGACACACAAAATAGCCACCAATACCGCCAATAATCGGTACTTCCGCAAATTATTCAACCCCCTTCTGATTGACAAATCGTCAACATGACCTCAAGTGTCTTCCACCAACACCTCCTCAATTGTTTTTCACGAAGCTATCACGAAACCTTGCCGGCTATGACGCCTTTAAGCTCGAGTTCCTCTGAGAAATGGCAGGCGGCTAAATGCTCAGCTTCATCTAGGCTGGAAACTCGAGTAAGAACAGGCAGTTCTTCTCTGCAAATCGGAGCCACATAACTACATCGGGTCGAGAACCGACATCCACTTGGAGGATGGGCAGGGTCAGGAGTCTCCCCAGATAGTAGGATCCGCCGGGGCCCAGCACCTGGCCTAGGTTTGGGCACCGCAGATAACAGCGCCTCGGTATAAGGATGCATGGGCTTAGCGTATAGCTGGGCAGTTTCCCCTATCTCCACAAGCCTCCCTAAATACATTACAGCAATGCGGTCACTGATATGCTTCACGACACTCAAGTCATGGGATATGAAAAGATAAGTCAAGTTCAGTGATTCTTGCAGTTCCTCCAGCAAGTTGATTATCTGGGCTTGAATGGAGACATCCAGTGCTGATACAGGTTCATCACACACCACAAACTCGGGATTAAGGCTCAGGGCTCTGGCGATAGCAATCCGCTGCCTTTGCCCGCCGCTAAAAGCATGGGGATAGCGATCCATGTACTTCGGCCTTAGACCTACCTTACGGATCAAACTAACCACCATCTCGTCTAGCTCCTTGCCCTTGGCAATCCCGTTCACCTTAAGCGGCTCTCCGATGAGATCCTTTACAGTCATTCTAGGATTTAGGGACGAATAAGGGTCTTGAAAAATCATCTGAATCTCACGGCGCAATTCACTTAGGGCGCTCTTATCGGCGTGAGCAAGATCGATAATGCCACCATTTGATCTGTGGTACAGTATCTCACCTCCTGTGGGGTCAATGGCCCGCAGCAAACATCTACCCAAAGTAGTCTTGCCACAGCCACTCTCACCAACAAGCCCTAGGGTTTCCCCCCTGTAGATGGTCAGATCAATTCCATCCACTGCTTTGACCTGATTTACAACCTTTTGAAAGAACCCACTCGTGATGGGAAAGTATTTCGTTAGGTGATTAACTTGAAATATCACGTTGGAGTCCATCTACTTCCCTCCCATCGTATAGGAAGCACCTTACCCGGTGGTCTNGTCTTACCTCAATTGGCTCAGGCTCATAAACATTGCACTTTCCCTTTATGCGCACTGGACACCTTTGGTAAAACGAACAACCCGNGGGGATGTTATATGCATCTGGTACAGTGCCCTGAATCGCATATAGCTTACTTCGCTCCAATGAATCCAGTTTGGGAATACAATCTAAGAGAGCTCTTGTATAAGGGTGTTTTGGGTTATCGAAGATGTCATGGGCAGTACCACTTTCCACGACTTTGCCGAGATACATTACACAAATATCATCTGCCATTTCAGCAATTACGCCCAGATCATGAGTTATGATGATCATTGACATCTGCATGCTCCGCTGAAGGCTTCGGATGAGCTCTAGAATCTGCGCCTGGATAGTCACATCCAGTGCCGTTGTGGGTTCATCTGCAATCAGAAGCTGCGGTTGACAGGCCAGGGCCATGGCAATCATTGCCCTTTGGAGCATGCCACCGCTCATCTGGTGTGGATACTCATCGATACGTTCTCCGGGGCTATGAATCCCTACTTGACCCAGAAGCTCAATTGTGATGCTTCTAGCTTCAGCCTTCCTAACTTGCCTGTGCAGCTGAATTGCCTCCATGATCTGGCTGCCGATGGTGTGTACTGGACTAAAGGAGGTCATAGGCTCCTGAAAAATCATGGCTATTTCTCGTCCCCGGATGCGGCGGATCTCTTTACCGTCTACCTTCAGCTTCGCCAAATCAACGGGTGAGGCTGACTCCCGTGGATAGTAGAAGATCTCCCCCTCCACGATCCTGCCTGTAGCTCCGACAATGCCCATGATCGATTGCGATAGCACACTCTTTCCGCATCCGCTCTCACCAACAATACCAAGCACCTTACCCCGATCAACTTGCAGGCTGATTCCATTAACCGCTTTGACAACTCCCTCATGGGTGAAAAAATGAGTTCGAAGGTCCTTAATCTCCAGCAAGGGTTGTTTGCTCTGGCGATGCATATCCACCATCTACCTTCCATAAGGGTCCGCCGCATCCCGCAGTCCATCGCCTACGAAATTGAACGCCAACACCGTGACCACGACAAACAATGCTGGGATAAGAAGCCAGGGCGCCAGTGCCACCGTTCGCACGTTCTGTGCCTGCTGCAGGAGAACTCCCCAGCTGATTGCCGGCGCCCGGAGTCCCAGACCGAGAAAACTCAAGGACGTCTCCGCTAGGATCATGTTGGGTATGGCCAACGTCAAGGAAGCAATGATATGACTTAAGAAAGATGGCACCATGTGTACAGCAATGATGCGAACTTCACTACAACCGACTAGTCGGGCAGACATCACAAAATCCTCTTCTCGCAGCGACAAGAATTTGCTCCTCACTTCTCTAGCCAATCCTGACCATCCGATGAGGGAAAGAATCGCGGTAATTGCAAAATATACCCGAGTAATTGGCCAGCCCGCGGGCATGGCAGCAGCTAAACCCATCCAGAGAGGAATAGAAGGAACACTGCGGATGAACTCAATAATCCGCTGGATAACCTGATCTACGAGACCGCCGTAGTACCCTGAAATACCGCCTAAGGTAATCCCCAAGACGAAGCTCATCAGAACGCCCAACAATCCAATGGACGTAGATATTCTGGTTCCATATATTACCCGGGAAAACAGATCTCGGCCCAAGGGATCGCTGCCAAACAAAAAGAGGACCCCATCCTCAACGCCAAATAGATGCAGGTCGGTCTCCCAAAGCCCCCAAAATTTATAAGCTTCGCCTCGAACAAAGAAGTAGATCGGATGCTTCTTGGTATAGTCCACTTCATAGCGCATCCGAAACGTCTTTGGGTCACGACTGGATGTATAGCCGTATACAAATGGGCGCAGGCGAAATCCTTTGTCGTCAATAAACTGCAGCTTCTGCGGTGGGGCATTGACGTGTCTGCGATCGACTGTATGGGGACTTTGCGGTGCAACAAACTCGGCGAAAACCGCCGCAGCATAGATGATAATAAGTATTATAACACCCACCATCGCCAAGCGATGGGAGCGAAATTTCCGCCACATAAGCTGCCATTGGGATGCTAAGTAGATATCCTCATCATCGTCGTCGTCCTCAAGGAACAACTCATTGTTTTCCTGAATCCATTGCTCATCATCGAGCATCAAGCAGTCGTCCCTATTTTGCTGAGCCATACCCCCACCCCCTAGCTGTATCTGATTCTAGGATCCAACAGCGCCAACAAGATATCGGAAACGAGTGTTCCAATGACTGTAAGAAGACTTAGAAACAATATGAAACTACCTGCGAGGTACATATCTTGGCTCTGGAGAGCCTGGAGCATCATCGGACCGGTTGTGGGCAAATTCAACACCACAGCCGTAATAACCGATCCCGATACAAGGTTGGGGAGCATCCAGCCTGCTGTACTAATGAACGGAATGAGTGCGATCCGCAAGGGATACTTCAATACGAGGCGTACATTAGAAAGTCCCTTGGCTTTGGCGGTGACAACGTACGGTTTTTGGAGCTCGTCAAGGAGATTAGCCCGTAGAATTCTAATTAGGCCAGCGGTGCCCGCCGTCCCGATTACAATCACCGGTAGCCATAGGTTTTGCAGCATATCAAGGAGCTTGGCCACACTCCACGGAGCAATGGCAAATTCCGGTGAGAACAAACCTCCATAACTGTACCCGAAGCGGGTGTAGGATAGCCACATCAGAACCAATGCCAATACGAAGTTCGGTGTGGCGAGCCCAATAAACCCAATGAATGTCGCCACATAGTCCCCTAGCGAATACTGATGAGTTGCCGAATAAAAGCCAATCATAAAGGAAACAACCCATGTAAACAACATAGAGGTAAAGGACACAACAATTGTAAGGGCAAGTCTCTCCCAGATTAGCTCATTCACTGGCCGGCCGTGTTCAAAGGAGAAACCCAAATCACCCCGGAAGAGAATATTGCTCATCCATTTGAAATAACGGACGTATCCAGGCTGATCCAGCCCATATTGACGCCGTAATTGCTCGACTCTTTCCGGGGGAATCCGCGCTCCCTCTTGTTCGAGGCGCATCACATATGAGGTTAGGAAGTCGCCTGGGGGTAGTTGAATTACTACAAAAACCACAACTGATATGATCAAAATAGTCGGTACTATCGCCAGCAAGCGCTTAAGGATGAAGCTAAGCACAACATGTCTCTCCTTTCCCATTTGTACCGACGGTAAGTTGCATGGGTTGTGTCATCAAAGGGCCCGCCATCGGATATTGCGGGCAGCGGCCGTCTTTAAGATGAGAGCATTGAGAAGAGCTTCTTGCCCAGCTCGGACTGTAACCTTACGATCGTCATGGATAGCAAACTTCCCACCGCCAATCAAGGCAATGCTCGCAACTTCAGTTAGCCAGGAAAATCGAGTCACTGTAATTCCAATGATGGGAATGCCGATGCTCCGGGCAATGGCTACCGCCCGTCGTACATGTTCTCCATCACCACCCCAGGAGATTACAATCAAAACGTCTTCCGAGTTGATCAACCTGGACTGCATCTCGAAGGTGGCAACATCTACATACACCCGGGAATCCATTCCCAGTAATGAGCACTTGTGTGAAGCACACTGTGCCAATGAGCCCGACTCAACTTGCCCAAACCAGATCATGTTGCGGGCCTTGGTACATATTTCAATGGCTTTGTCAAACGCGTCCAAGTCAAAACTCATAAAAGTATCTCTGATTGTCTCTCCCGTTACACCGATCAACCAGTTTACAACAGCATCAGCATCGGTTCTTCTCACCTGTTGGCCGATGGAAGCTGCCACCAAGTTTCTTAATCCGTGATATCCGTCGACTCCCAAAAGATGGCAAAATCGGAGTATTGTAGAACGAGAGACTCCGGCTGCCTTGGCGAGCTCTTCACTGGTTGATTTCAAAACATCGCTGGAGTTCTCCAACAGCCACTCAGCGAATCTACGCTGGGCCCGGGTAGTGCTTGGATACACTGCTTCAATTGCTCTGACAAAGTCGTTCGATCTTTTTGGCATTTGGCTCCCCTATCCTATCCCCATGACCCTATCTAGCAGGCCTGGCGCATGTGTCTTACTAAATCCATGAAATCTTCCGCTGATCGCACCTCGTAATCTGGAATCTCTAGTTTGCTGGAGGGATGAGTCGGATAACGGTCATTCCAGCGAAACCACACTGTCGTCATCCCCAATGCCTTAGCACCTGCGATGTCCCGCCCGAGGTTATTTCCACACATCACGCTTTCCTCAGGATCAACCCCCAACTGATCTAGGGCATGTTGGAACATGCGAGGATCTGGCTTGGCGGTCTCCAGTTCTTCAGAAATAGCGAAGGCATCGAATAGATCATACACGCCGTGCTGCTTAAGTACATTAACGTACGTTCCAGGCCTTGTATCAGCTACTAGCGCCAAGGCATAGCCCGCCTCTTTCAAATAGGTCAAGACGCCCTTCATTCCCGGAAACAGGTCCGCCCTAAGCGTTGTCTTCTGATCATCCTTCACTTCGGACTCCTCGATCATGATGGTGTCGCCCAAGTCAAAACAAAACGCCTTGATTCTAGCCACTTATTCGACCCCCGTCTTCCCAATGTTTCACCTGTTTAGCCTGAGAACGCTTTGAGTGACGCACAACGCTTCATTAGCCCATCCCCGCGAATGTATTAATACATTCTGGTTCATTACTCAGATTTCCTGCCTTATTCTGGTGATTATTTAATATTTTCTTGTGTGTGACTATCTCATCCGCCAGCAGACGCTTCTTACCACTACATCTAGCACAGAGCACAGGTTGGGGAGTGCTTTGATAAGTGTCACGTAAACATTATCCATTAAATGGCGTGGGCCCAGCCCCCCATATCCGAGAGACTAGGCCCTTAAGAAATCCTTTTCAATCTAGGCTAGCAAACTAACGCAGCTCAACACACACCTATGCCTAGCCTTTCATACCACTAATAGCAATCCCTTCGGTGAAGTACCTTTGTGCCAGCATAAAAAGGATAAAGACAGGCATGGAAGCCGCAACTGCTACAGCCATCATGAGATGGTCTTCTATATCGTAATCAGAGATGAACATACTCAGGCCCAAGGGCAACGTACGGAGCCGATCTGTGGAGATCACGATTAGAGGCCAAAGTAAAGAATCCCAGCTAGAACGGAAGGTGAAAATGGCAAGCACCGATAATACCGGCTTACAAAGGGGCAAGACAATCCGGAAGAATATGCCCGGCTCACTGGCTCCATCGATCCGGGCCGCATCCAGAAGGCTGTCCGGCAAGGTGATTACATACTGCCTCACCAAAAATACTCCAAAAGCGGTCATCGCCTGGGGTACTATCAAACCGNTATATGTATCGAGCCAACCAAGATCTCTTACTAACAGGAATACAGGAATCATGATCACCTGGAAGGGGATCATCAAAGTCGACAAGATCCCGATGAAGATCACATTCCTACCGATGAAGTCATACTTGGCCAATCCAAAACCGGCCAAAGAGGCGAANAACAGAGTACTGGCAGTGACAGTCCCAGCTACTATGGCACTGTTTAAGAAATAGCGACCAAAGTCCCGCCTCGCTAAACCCTCTGGGTAGTTCTGCCATTGGGGAGAACTAGGAATCCACTGAATCGGCACCCTATAGACTTCTACGGCTTGCTTCAAAGACGTACTTAGCATCCAGAAAAACGGTATTAGCATCAGCATACAAAGCCCGACCAAAATCACGCCAGTTAGAACATCAGCCAAGCGACTACGCCATAGCCTCAAACCCATCACCACCTATTCAAAGGAGACTTCATCAGCGCGTACAACTCGCAGCTGTATGAGGGTCAGCACCATGATGATGAAAAACATGATCACCGATAATGCTGAAGCCTTGCCCATCTGCAGGTGCTTTAAACCCAATCGGTAAATAGACAAGGCAATAACATTAGTGGCGTCAGCGGGACCGCCTTCGGTTAGCACATACTGAAGCTCAAATGACTTAAAGGCAGAGATAGTAGATATGGCCAGGATGAAAGCCATGGTAGGCCTTAGAAGGGGCAAGCTGATCTTGGTTAGTCTTTGAAATTCACTGGCTCCGTCGATCTCCGCCGCCTCGTAGAAACTGATGGGAATGCTTTTCAAACCGGACAGCCACAANATCGTATAATAGCCAAGGCTTTTCCAAAGGGAAACGATAATAATAGCCCATTGCACCACGGACCTATCACTGAGCCAAAGATAGGTCTTGCCCCACGCGGCTTGGGTAAAGGTATTTACGAGACCCAGAGGGTGAAAAAGTAGCTTCCAGACTATGGAGGCCACTACTGCCGATATGACCATGGGAGAATAGAGAATCATAGTAATCGTATTAGAAAAATACTTCCACCGCTGTAAGAGAAACGCACAAAATAGCGACAGAATCAAAAGGGGGACAACACTGCCCACCACGTACGTTAAAGTAGCCCGCATGGAGTTTAGGAAATACTCATCACCAATGAAGCTCCGGTAGTTGTTCAGCCCAATATAGCGAGGTGCGCTAAGTAGATTATACTTGGTCAAGCTGATATAGAAGGCCCTAATCATGGGGTAGATGCTAAACCACAGGAAGAACACAATTGCCGGCAAAACAAAGATAAAGCCCCATAGTCGGCGGACGAAATTGTGATTAAACCTATGTCTCACTGATTGCCACACCAATACCCCTCCCAACTAAAGGTGCCCAGGCCGGGACCCAGGCACCCCACAAATGGCTTTAGTCCATTAGGTGACCATTGATTGTCCGTTCGGCATCGTTAAGAATGTCCTGTAAATCAGTTGTCTCCAGCATTGCCGCTTCCGTCATTGATATATAGGTTTCCAGAATCAGATTGCGGTTAGGCACATACTCGCTATAGCGACCCTTGACCATCTCATCAATAAAGAGTTGAGAGAACTTAAGGTCCTTAAAAGTCGGTGTGTCGGTGAGCTCCAGCCGAGGCTGAACCAAACCGCTGGCTGCCAAGTAGTCCTCGCCGTGGGCAGCAAGGTAGCTGATGAACTTCCATCCCATTTTCTGCTCTTCAGGGGAAAGGGTGGGGTTCACCATGTAGGAATGCATGTAGATGCGACTACCTACATCCATTGCGCCTTCAAACCGAGGTAAAGGCGCAATGGTAAAGCTGTCATATAGCTCCTCATCTGCTCGCTTGATGCGCAACACTTGATACAACCCGGATAAAGCCATTGCCACAGAGTCTTTGTCAGTATAGAAGGCGGTATGAGCAGCCACATAAGACGGTCCACCTAAGTTCCTGCCCCGTGGGCCAAACTCACGGAAGTACTCTAACACCCGCAAAGTGGCCGGGGAATTGATCAAGGTCTTGGAGTAATCGTCACTGAAGATTACCCCACCGGCTTGCTCGATCATCGGCTCAAACCAGACATCCATCTCACCGTATCTAAAGTCAAATCCCCGCCGCTCCAACACATCGCCACGGCGGACTACCAGCTTGCTGGATACGTCCAAGAGTTCTTCCCAAGTCTTAGGTGCATCATTAGCAGGGTCTAGCCCCGCTTCTTCAAAATGATCATTGTTGATAAACAGGTTCCAGTTGGTAACCTCTAGCGGTACTCCATAAAGCACTCCATCGTGGATGACATAATCTAGGGATCCCGGCACATAGGTATCAATCACATCTTGCTGGCTAGCAAAGCCCATGGCCTGAGCATCTAGAGGCGCTACGGCTCCGTTATTTATTAAGGGAGCAATCCATTGGGAAGGCACCGAACACACCGCTGGTCCTCTACCGGCAGCAAAAGCAGGCAGCAAGCGCTCCCGATGATCACCAGCACCTGTCACGTCATAGATGATGGTGACACCCGGGTTTTCTGCCATGAATTCCTCAATCAGCCGCTTCTCCAAATCTTCACGATTCCGATCCGCATGGGTCCAGTAACTGAGGGTGATACTCTTGGCAAAAACCGGCACAGCCAAAGCAAGCAGCAACAGGGAGACCAACAAGACACCAAGACATCGGCGCATCCTATAAACCTCCTTGGCTAGTCGTTGAATGTGCAAAACGACGAACATGCGTTTTAATTGATTACCCGCGGCGTCCCTCCTTTGTGTTACCTATGCGCTACGTATGACTGACAGAATGGCAAGATACTGACTACTGTAGTTCTTTGATTCTGCAGGCATCTCTAATCTCCTGCTAGTAACTACTGATACCAAAAAGGGCCCCGCCAAGGAAGCGAAGCCCGTGGTACCATGGTGTTCCACTAACTGTCTACCATAAACTCAGCCACTAATCCCACATGATCCGAGGGATAGACTCCCACTGCATTAGGTTCCATACCTATCCGCTTACAGGATGTGGCCTTAAGACCCAAGCCATGGAATATGTAGTCTGAGGGCATTGAGGCATCTAGGAGGTAATCCGGCAAGTGATCACATATTGCCAACGGCTACACATCACATAGCGCCAACATCCGCCTATACTTCGGTATTTCCTCCTGCAGGACTCTTTCCACTTGCTTGATCTTCCACTGGAGATGTCCCTTGTCCGTCATATACTCCATACTGGGCTCCCAGCCAAGTCTGGAATCTGCCTCCACCA
>JGI24708J26588_10000881_pt1 | contig 24453 bp, 30 predicted proteins | sample BioPla1DNA2_FD_26588 | JGI IMG/M metagenome (IMG submission 26588) | reverse complement strand
GTTTATCTTTAATGGGTTTGGGGATTTTTTCTTTGAATCCATAGCTTCTTCTGCCTATCACCATTGCTGCACTGTTGTGTATATTCATTTTGTATTGATGTGAATATTTATATAATCCTATTATGCTTGTATATTGCGGTTTTACTTTTATCAGTTGTATTCCTTCTCTATAGCATGCTGTCTCCAGCATTGTCAGTAATTTTGAATATATGAATTGATGTTTTATTCTGGCAAATTTTCTACTTACATCTTTGTCGTCTTTAAACTTTAAATCTTCTATTGCTACTGCGCAGTTATAGGTTTCAGCTATTGATACTACCTGTTTTACTAATTCTCCACACAGGTTTTCCCTTCTGTTTGTACGCGCATATAGTAGTTCATGCTGTTTTAGGTACCAATGTTTTTTGTAGTTTCCGCTGCTGTCTATATATGTCAGTGCAAATCCGTCCTGAGATTGGGGTTTCCCTTTTTGGTTTTATCTCCCCTCGAGTATATTCTGTTATTCCTGCAATCTTTCCACTCCCCATTAGAGATTAGTCCTTTACATCTCCTTAAAAACATCTTTTTTGTTCCGAATATCACCGGTGGAACAGCACCGGTATCAATGAAACTTTTATAATAGTCGGCTCTTCTCTTTCTTTTTTCAAGTTTTTTCAGAAGTGCGTTTCTTTTCTTTTTTGATAGTTTGTCGTTTTGCAGTTGTTTCTCTATCGCCTTTACTTTTTTATTATAATTGTCATGATTTATTTTAACCAATTCTTTTTGGGATTGTATTATCTGTCTTGCGTTTTCTACCGCGTCTTTAGCTTGGCGGATATTCAGGTTGTATTTTCTTGCTGCTTCTTTCTCCAGGTCCCCTATTTTTCTGCCTTCAAGTAATCTTTTAGCCGTCATTATTCCATCTTTGAAGGGTTCTTATATCCACCCCTAATATTTTGCTTGCTTTTGATATACTGATCATTTTTTCCACATATTTCACCTCTGATATCAGTATATCAAAATTTGTATATGCTGTCTGTTAATTTTTATATGTTTGTCTAAAATTGTACATATATTCAGCAACTGCTGTTCCCTCCTGTTCTCTAAAATGGAATATCCTCATCTTCATCCATTGCCTGAAATTCGCTGATATCTATATCGACAGATGTAAAATCATTATCTTGCTTAGTAGGAACGGTTTGTTTTCCTTTGCTGCCCCAATCTAAAAATTCTACATTATCGGCTATAACCTCTGTAAAGTATCGTCTCTCTCCCGTCTGTGTTTCGTAGGTTCTGGTTTGGAGTCTTCCTTCGAGTCCTACCAACCTGCCTTTTGCAAGATAATTAGCACAGTTTTCCGCAGTTTTTCCCCATACTGCTACATTAAAAAAATCTGCCTCCTTTTCCTTGGAGTAAATCCTGTTTACCGCTATTCTGAAACTAGCTACAGCCTTTCCGTTTGCAGTAAAACGCAGTTCCGGATCCGTAGCAAGGCGCCCTATTAAAATTACCCTGTTCATCTCTTCCCCACCTTTAATATTATTCTTTATACTCTGACTATCAAATGTCTCAATACATCATCGATGATCTTCAGGTTCCTGTTCAGCTCTTTTATGACCTCCGTTCCGGAACTGAAATTTACCAGAACATAGTACCCTTCATTGACTTTGTCAATTTCATAAGCTAGTCTCCTATTACCCCATTCATCGACGTTTTCGATTGCACCTTCGGTTTCGATTATACCCCTGAGTCTTTCCAGCAATTGAGTCCTTTTTTCTTCTTCAACACTAGGTTTTAGGATATACACTAGTTCATATTTGTTCATTTTAACACCTCCCTTTGGACTGGCGGCCCTATTTTTCATAGGGCAGAGAAATGATTTTCTCACATTAAAATATTATACCATTTGATTATGTTATTTGCAAATTATACTTCGAAATTTCATGGTTTAATCCCTTGTTTAAAAACGGTGGGTCCCTTATGATTATGGCAAAATAACCAAACTTTATTCCAAAATTTATTTTTACATTTTTATATGTATATTAACTCAGATTACGGTAATCCTATAGTTAAATAGCCCCCACAACAAGATAGAATTATTATTCATTCCAATCTTCCCCTTATAACGAAGGAGAGAGTGATCACGTGATCACTCTCTATTTATTGTCATCAGGTTCTCTGTCTTCCTTTTTTGTTACCTTTCGTATTCTCTTTTCAAGTACCGGCCTGGAAAGCCAAATCTGCTTTTCACAACCCAAACATTTTATCCTGAAGTCCGCCCCTGTTCTCAAAATTTCGAACCTCTTATTTCCGCAGGGATGTTGTTTTTTTAAATCAACAATATCCCCCACATCCAATTTCATAGGCACCAAAATCACCCCGGTTTATTTGTTATTTTTTTGTTGTATTATTACGCTTTTTTCATAGGGAATTTTTATACCCGCATCGTCTAAAGCCTCTTTAAATCTCTTTCTCATCAGACGTTCCACAGCCCACTGTTCCATAGGCACGGTTTTTGCTATAATCAAAATTACAACAGCAGATTTTTCCAAATTCGATACTCCCAATACAGTTGGGCCTTCTAAAATCTTGTCATTTTCCAGCTTTAATTTTTCGCTGGCCTCCTTGAGCACATTTATGGCGCTATCAATATTCTCTTCATAGGCAATGGGTATTTCCACCAATGCCCTCATTTTCCCCGCACTTTTGTTGGTTACCCTGCTGATTTTTCCGTTCGGAATAATGTGAAGATCCCCACTAAAGTCTCTTATCTTTGTCACCCTTAGTGCCATTTCTTCCACTATACCATCTACACCGTCTACCTCTACATAATGGCCTACACCGAACTGTTCTTCAAACAATATAAAAAAACCTGTTATAATGTCCCTTACAAGACTTTGAGCTCCAAAACCCAGAGCCAACCCACCTACTCCCGCAGTTGCTATTAATCCTGTAACCTCTATTCCAAAAAATTTGATAATTGCCGTAAACGCTATGAAGTAGATAATATACTTGATCGAACTCTTCATAAGCCCTTTCATAGTGTTTACCCTCATAAAATCTATATTCAATTTCGACTTTTTTTGTCTCTCAACAAACTTGTCAATAACCGAATTGATAAGTTTAATGGTAAACCTTGCTACAACTATAACCACAATTATCTTTACCGCAATCTTCGTAATTTGGGAGAATTGTTCCGAACGTTCCAGAAAGTCCATAGTTTCCTTAAATATGTTTGTCAAAACTCCCCTGATATATTCCATAAAATTTCCCCCGCTTTGTTTTATATGCCCGTTTTCTATTACGCCCTTCTAACCTGATTCATCCGTACAAAAACATTAAGGTATGTGTTTTTTTATGGTCTCAACTACCCTTTGTGCCATCCGTTTATTCCCTTCTATTGTGGGATGTATGCCATCGATGTACAGGTCTTCCCTTCCCTTTTTATTGACAAGATCATAAAAGTCCTCAAAAAAGTCTATTGTTTCTGTCTGCTGTTTATGCCCGAAATACATGATCCAATTTCTGAGTAATACTATCCTTTTATTGATTTTCCCCGGATCGCCGGCCAGGTTAAAGTCTTGTCCCATCATGGAAGGTATAATAGGTATGGGCACGCCTATTATGGGATGTATTCTATAATGATATGCTTGATATACCATGGTGGCCAGGTTGGAATATATTACAGCATCGGGTAATTGAGAAGCTAAATCGTTTGAACCCCCCATTATCAATACATATTCCGGTTTTTCTTCTACAACCTCCCGCCCAAATCTGGATAACATTCCTGCTGTAGTATCCCCGCAGATACCTTTGTTTTTAACATCTATTTTTAAATTTTCTCCCACAATTTGTGGCCAACTGTTTTTTCTGGTCATTTTAAACCCAAATGTCAGGCTATCCCCCATACAAACAAGTTTCAATTTTTCATCCCCTTACAGATTTTTTATTTAATTATCAAACAAACATGTCAGGAATTCTTCCTTGGTGATCCTTCCCAGGTAGTCGCTGACCGGAAAATCTGCCAATGCTTTTTCTACTTCTACCTCGTCATATTTTATACCTTTCAGCCTTTCCTCCAACACTGCCACGTCTTCCTTACCAAAAAAATCACCGTATATCTTGCAATTCTCTATCAACCCTTTGGTCACTTGAAGCCTTGCTTCTACACCGCCACCGGTGAACCTTTTATAGCCCTTATAATTAAATTTGGGGGATCTGCCAAAATTCCATTCCCATGTGTTATATTTTTCATCTACCATTTTCTGTATAGCCTTTTTATCTTCATCTGTCAGTTCATGAATTTTTACAGGTTCGTTTTCATATTCGAATATATTTTTCAACAGCAATTCCCTGAATTCAAACACGTCAATATCTTCTTTCAAATAGGGCTTGATATTAGTAACTCTACTCGATACAGATTTTATACCTTTTGACTCTATTTTATCCCTTTTAACATTTAACGCCTTTGACAAAACATCCAGCTGAGAATCAAATAGAAGGGTTCCGTGATTTAATACTCTCCCCCTCGTTATACTCTGTGCTACACCTGAAAATTTCTTTCCATCGATAGTGATATCATTTCTTCCCGATAATTCACATGGTATTCCCAGCTTTTCCAATGCCTTTAAGACAGGAATTGTATAAGCCTTAAAATCTATCTCACCTAATGATTCCGCTTTTATAATAAAGGAAAAGTTTAGGTTCCCCATATCATGGTAAACTGCCCCACCGCCTGTGACCCTACGAACAACCTGAATATCATTTTCTTTGACATATTCCATGTTGATTTCTTCAATTGTATTTTGATTTTTCCCTACAATTATCGAAGGTTTGCTTATCCATAGCAGGACATAGCCCCCTTCACTCAGATCCAAATTTTTAAAAACATATTCCTCAAATGCCAGGTTGTATTGCGGAGTTGTAGAATAATTTTCAACGTATTTCATTTTTCAACTCTCCTCACTATTTTCTTAAAATTATAACAAAATAAAGCTTGTTTATCAATTGATTAAGAATAAAAAACCATGGATATATCCATGGTTAACAATGTTCATTCTATTTTTGTTATATTTTAAAAGCCGTGCACCCCAATTCGACTTGTCTTCATAGGCGTTACCCGAATAGTTAGCTCTAACCAGGCACTCCCACGGCACACGAAAGGGGTCACTTACCGCTGCTTCCTTCCGGACCTGACGGGCTTCATGACTTTCCGTTGCGTAGGACCTGGCCCTCATCACCACTTGTTCGAGCCGGCCCCACAAAGTACAAAGCCTCCAAGGGGACTTCGACCCTGCTATAGCGGATTGCAGGTTACAGGGCACCGCTGCCTCCCCGTCTAGCACGGCAAACTTCTAAATTTTCTAATGGCGGAGAGAGTGGGACTCGAACCCACGGGGCCTTTCGACCTTACACGCTTTCCAGGCATGTCCCTTCGCCAACTCGGTCATCTCTCCACTTTTTATCTGTTTTGACCTCAGGTTAACATAAATAAAATATTTCAGGATTTTAACATTTCTACTGACCCTATTTTTCCCTCAAGGATTTAAAAAAATCCTCCATCAACTGGGAACATTCCCTTTCCAATACACCTGTTTTTATTTCTGTTCGATGATTAAATCCCGGGTTATTTAAAAGATTTATCACAGACCCACATGCACCGGATTTTGTGTCCATTGCACCTATTACAAGCTCTTTTATCCTGCTCTGTAAAATAGCCCCCGCACACATAGGACAGGGCTCTATTGTAACATATATGGTGCAGTCTGTCAATCTCCACCTGCCCAAAAAATTACATGCATCCTTAATAGCAAGTATTTCTGCATGATATATAGCATTTTTGAATGTTTCTTTTAAATTATGGGCTTTTGCTATTACTTTATTGTCTTTAATAATAATCGCCCCTATAGGCACTTCTTCTTTGTCAAAAGCTTTTTTTGCTTCCTCTATAGCCAGAGCCATAAATTTTTCATCCATTTTGTCGGGCTCCTTCACAAACCTTGCCCCCATTCGAAAATAACCAAGCTATCACAATGGTGCACCTGGAGGGATTCGAACCCCCGGCACACGGTTTAGGAAACCGTTGCTCTATCCTACTGAGCTACAGGTGCATAATAAAAAACTTTTACCGTGCAAGAATAATTCTAACATGTTTCTGATTAAATATCAATTATTATTAAAAATTTGGATGGCCGGTGGGGAATGTGGTCACAGGAACCTGTCCCCACTGACCGTCCCTACTGACCATCTCCCCACTGACCATCCTCACCGACCACTAATAGACGATGCACCGGGAACTCTTTCCATTGATCCATTGTTTGTTTATTAAACCTACCTTGCCCATATAGCCTCTCAATGCTTTGGGGACAATAACATTGCCTTCTTTATCTTGGTAATTTTCCAATATGGCGGCAACGGCCCTGCCTACTGCAAGCCCTGATCCGTTAAGGGTATGGACAAATTGTACCTTACCTTTTTCTTTTGGCCTATACCTGATGTTTGCCCTTCTCGCCTGAAAATCTTCAAAGTTACTGCAAGAAGAAATTTCAACATATTCGTTGTAGCTTGGCATCCACACTTCTAAATCGTATTTAAATGCTGCGGTAAATCCTAAATCCCAGGTGCATATTTTTACTACCCTATACGGCAGTTCCAATATTTGCAGCACTTCTTCCGCATCATTTGTCAATTTTTCAAGTTCATCATACGAATCCTCGGGTTTAACAAATTTAACAAGCTCCACTTTGTTAAATTGGTGCTGTCTTATCAGTCCCCTGGTGTCCCTACCGGCAGCCCCTGCTTCAGAACGGAAACACGGGGTATATGCTACATAACTGAGGGGCAAATCCTCTTCGGGAATAATATCATCCCTATGAATATTGGTAACGGGCACCTCGGCCGTAGGCACCAAAAAATAGTCTTTTTGCGGTATCTTGAACGCGTCTTCTTCAAATTTCGGTAATTGTCCGGTGCCTGTCATACTGTTCCTGTTTACCATAAATGGAGGTAATATCTCCGTATATCCGTGTTTTTCGGTGTGTAAATCGAGCATAAAGTTAATCAATGCCCTTTCTAACCTTGCTCCCGGCCCTCTGTATAGAGCAAACCTTGCCCCTGTTATTTTTGATGCGGCTTCAAAGTCGATAATATTCAAGTCCGTTGCTACGTCCCAATGTGGCTTCGGTTCAAAATCAAACCCTGTAGGCTTTAACCATTTTCTTACCTCCACATTACATTCCTCTGTATCGCCTTGTGGCACGTCCGGATGGGGCACATTAGGTATCCTGAGCAGCACATATTCCAGCCTGTCCTCTGTCTTTTTTATTTGTTCGTCCAGGTCTTTAATTGCTACCGAAAGGTCTTTCATTTTTATCATTATTTCTGAAACATCTTTGCCTTCTTTTTTTAATTTGGGAATTTCCTTGGATACTGTATTTTGCTCGCTTTTCATCTGTTCTACTTCTTGGAGAAGGCTTCTTCTTTTTTTATCTAACTCAATAACCTCATCTAAATCAAAATCCTTTTCACCTCTTTTGGCCATGGCGGCCTTTACTTCATCTAAATTAGCTCTGATTCTTTTTATGTCTAACATTATTTTTCCTCCTCTACATATACAGGACTTATATTAGTTCTATATTTTTTAACATGTCTTAATTGTTTTTGGTAATATATTACGCAGTCTCGAAACACAAATTTGTTCACTCCCTTTGGTCGTGCAAATTTGGTTCTCGGTGCGTTTGACCTACCATCAATCCGACACTCAGTCAACAATAAGCGGGATACCTTATATTCAATAAAGATATTAACAAACAGTAAATACTATCTTCAAATGAATCTGAGTGTCGGATTGGGTTAGGTCATAAAAATAATTAAGTCCTCCATCCCTATAAAACAAAAGGGACGAAAGACTTTATTCCGCGTTGCCACCCTAATTGATCGGTTTTACCGATCCACTTGGGGCCCTATAACGTAGGCTATCCGTTTCTGCCTAATTATTTGTTTTCAGCAGATCGCTCGGAGACGGATTCAACAAGTCGCTTCATCGATTTTCACCAACCATCGACTCTCTTAATAAGCTACATGTCTACTATTTCCCTTCATCACTTTATAAACATATTATTAAACTTAAAATCTATATATATATATTATATACCTTTTTTGATTCTATTATATAGATTTTTGTATATTTTTATATTATAGGTCAATAATCTAAATATATTAAACTAACCATGAGGGGGTAACATTTATGAACGATATCGATTTAATGGGCCAATTAGGGGACCTGAAAGAAATTGATTATAGAAATACACTGGCCATAGCCACCTTGATAGAGATACTAACAGAAAAAGGAATTATTACGCGTCAGGAATTTTCTAAAAAATCATATTATCTTGATAATATGTCATTGGAGCAGCTGAGACGGTTCAGGACCACCATTTAAATAAAGAGGTACTTTCTGGGTTTATTTTGGAAGGTATCTTTTTTAATCCCATTTTTAATTATCAATCAAATATCCCTTTTTATTCAGCGCTTTCACCATCTCCTTGAAATTTTCCTCGCTGTCTATCTCTATGGTATGGATATGAATACCTTCTGTTAGAATAGAGAGAGGCTCCGCTTTTTTCTCGACAATTTTATCCATAAAATCGTCCAAGTCTCTCTTATGGTTTATATTGAGCATTCCGATTATTTCCCCATACAACGGATGTTCAACTATTACATCTATTATAGTTGCCCCATAATCCACCATGATCTGCAATTCTTCCTTCATATCGTCATATCCTTTATGTTTACAGGCAACTCTTTTCCTTATTCTGTTATCACTTTTAAAAGGAATCATATATCCTTGCGGGGTTGCGATAATGTCTTCCCCCTGAGCTCTTAAAAGGGCTATATCCTGTACTATAACTTGTCTGGATATATCAAACATTTGTGCCAGATCCGTTCCTTTGATAGGATCTTCACTGTTCATAAGTTTTTCCAATATAATTTTTCTTCTCTCCGTATTATTCATAAAATCACTTCCCTTGCAAACAAATAGGTCGGTAAGACTATTATAACATATTTAGACCCTGTTTACTGTGCAATATAATACATAAATTAATCAAAAATTCCTTTATATTTATCTAAAATCAACATTAAGGGATATCCCAGGCCGTAGCAAACTATGATTTGTCCCAGGGCTACCCAGGCCATAATAATATGCAGTGCCGTTTCATCCGAGGTTCCCAAAAATACGTAATACAACATAACTCCTACAATGACCGCATTTACTAAAATAGGCGGCAGTGGTGCCAATGCCTTTTTATGTGTCTTATAAGTGAAGTATGCCGCAATCAGGGTCGCCAACGCACCGAAAATAACATCTAATATTCCGTTAGGTCCCAGAGCATTGGATACCAAAACCCCTATTGTCAATCCGGGTACTGCTGCCGGCGTAAAATAAGGCAAAACTGTCAACACTTCTGCAACCCTCACCTGCATGATACCATAGCTGAGGGGCTTAAACACCTCAACCAGAACTATATAAATCGCGGCAATCATAGCTGCCTGCGTCAAAAATTTTGTTTTGTTCATTTTTATCCCCCCTAGTTTTGTTTAATGTCAGGATGGTTTCGAACTGACATATATAGATAGTGCTGTTTCTACCTGTAATTTTTTATTGAAGCAATCTGTCTATATAATTTTTAAGGATAATCCCTTCTTCAGTATCACATTTAAGTGTTTGGATTTCCTCTGTTTCAAAGTTTTTTAAGTATACTGTAAATAAATGATCTTCTTTGTTGATTTCATAATTAATACATCTGTATCCATCATCATATAGGTGCTTGAATTTATCCGTAATTATAAGATTAGGTTCTTCATTCATAGCCTGAAATCCTTTCTGATTAAATTTTGCAATAAATTTTCTATGTTGGAGAAAATTTAATATATCTCAAGATAGCTATTTTTAAATCACATTTGTGATAAAATATAACTAACCGCCGCTTGATTTATACTTGTCAGAATTGGTGGATTTTATGCATGATAAACATTATCTTATTCCGGAGGTAAAATCAATGAAAAAGGAAAAACTAAAAAAATTATATAATAAAATCACGGAACTAACGAAGGAACCCTACATAACCGGGGTTGGAAATGTAGATGCTGAAATCCTGTTAGTCGGTGAAGCCCCCGGCGCAAAGGAGATAGAACTTGGAAAACCATTTGTAGGACAGGCCGGCAAAATTTTGGATGGATTTTTGGATATACTCGAAATCCAACGGGAGGATCTTTTTATTACAAATGTCGTTAAAACAAGACCCTTCAGAATTAATGAAAAAACAGGCAAAAAAAATAACCGCCCTCCTACACAAAATGAGATAGACGCCTTTTTCAATATTTTATACGAAGAAATAAACATTATATGCCCAAAAATTATCATACCCCTGGGGAACACTCCCCTGAGGTGTATTATGAACGATAACACGTTAACTATTGGTAATGCGCATGGAAAATTGTCTAAAAAAGACAATTTTCTGATATTTCCATTGTACCACCCGGCAGCAACAATACATAATCAAAATTTAAAAGGAACCTATTTAGTAGATTTAGATAAATTAAAACGGGTAATAAGCAGTATTTAAAAAAATCACCAAAGTGGGATATTTGGAGCATTGCTGATATATGGCATACACTCTATGATAAAATAAAACAGTTTAGTAGGATTCTTCCCTTATGGTTGACAATACCCGCATGAACAGGTTAAAGGTATTCTTGCGATCATCTTCCTCCGGGTCTTTTGATCTATTTATATGACGTATATCTTTCTGTTTTATTTTTTTTCTTCTATATTCATCTAATTTTATGACCTTGTTCGCATACATGATTTCACCCCCTCCAATTTATTAAATTTAAAACCCTGTTCCTAAAAGGTTATATTTTTCAGAATAATTTATCCTTGTCTTGCTATGTTCTCATCTTGCTATATTTTATTGCTATAAATAACTTCTACATTTTTTCCTAAATTCCTTCCTAATTTATATTGTTTTTTTATTCCATGCTCTTCTTAAGCTCTACTCTAAATTTTTCTATAATACGTTTTTCCATTCTGGAAATAGTCATTTGTGAAACCTGTAATTCCTTTGCAACTTCCATTTGTGTCTTGTTCTTAAAAAATCTATCTTTTAATACCTTTTTTTCAACCTCATTTAATTTTTGCATCGCCTTCTCTAAGAAATCCTTGTTTTCAATTTCGTCAAATCGTCTGTCTATCTCTCCTATAATATCCAATAACTGTATGTCCTTGTTTTCACCGTCACTGTCATATGTCAAATCCAAGGACCTGGAAGTATAAACTTGGCTGGCTTCCATTGCTTCTATTACTTCCTCTTCTGTATGATTCAGATATTCGGCTATATCTTTTATTGTGGGTGTTCTTTGTAATGCCTGTTGAAGTGTGCCTTTGGCCACATTAATTTTTTTAGACAATTCCTGTATTCCCCTGGGGACCTTGATAGACCACCCTTTGTCCCTAAAGTATTTTTTGATTTCTCCGATAATAGTAGGCGTAGCAAAACTGGAAAATTCAAAACCCCTATTTACATCAAATCTTTCAATCGCATAAATCAATCCTAATGAGGCAACCTGGAAGATATCTTCATATTCTATGCCTTTATTTAAAAATTTCTTAGATAAAATTTCCGCAATATATAAATACCTATTTATCAATTCATTTCTAACTTTAATGTTTTTAGTGATAGCATATTCATTAAAAAGTTCTTTTTCCGTCAGTTTTTCGAGGGGTTTATTTTTGTTTGGAATAACATCAACCTTCTCAACCTCTGCTGCAATCCTCATCAAATATCATCCCCTAAATATTTTATCATTCTTATCATCATCCCTTTGCCTTTCTCTGATTTAATTTCCACATCGTCCATAAGGGATTTTATAATAAAAAGACCCAACCCTCCTTCTTTAGGTTTGCTAAAATTCGGTTCTTTTATATTTTCTAATAGACAGCCCTCTCCCTCGTCACAGACAGAGATCGTTATTTTTTCCTCGGTTAAAACAAAATTTATGTTGTACTCTCCTTCCTTACAACACCTGCATCCATGGGTGATCGCATTATTACATGCTTCGGAAACGGCAATTTTCATATCTTCTATTTTTTCGATATCGAATCCGATTCGGCTGGCAATGGCAGCTACGGTTAATCTTACAACCCCTACATATTCGGGTTTATTTGGAATAGATAACCTGATCTCGTCACCCTGGTTTACATTCATTTTATTTTGCTCCTTTTTATCAGATATTGTCACCAAATCTTCACCCCTCGATAATAAAGACTTTATCCAGTCCTGTAATTTTTAATAATTTTCCTACATTCGGTCTAATATTAGAAATAATTATATCTTTATCTTCCTGCTTCAATCTTTTCAGCGCACCAATCAGTATCCCCAATCCTGTGCTATCAATGTATTCCAATTTGTCGGCATCTATTTTTATGTCTTCTTTTTTTTCTCCTATAATAAATTTAAAGACTTCCTTGAGTTGTCCTGCCGTATATACATCGATTTCTCCCTCCAACTCAACAAGCCAGTGATTATTTTTGTTATCAAAATCTTTTCTTATTTGCAGTGACATAGTATTTATCCCCCTTTTTCGTTTGATTAAACATATTGACCTGATATTTCGTTTTTCCATTATACCAAATTTTTGAGACTTAGACCAATGGTTATAAATAAATAGTTTATCCGTTGTTTCCTTCATGTTCCAACATCAATGCTATAGAAACTATGAATTGACCTTCTTCGGTCTTCATGAGAATAACGCCTCTGGTATTTCTGCCTAACTTCGATATATTGCCTACTTCCAGTCTTATTATAGTCCCATCGTTATTTATCAGTAATACCTCGTCCTCTTCGGTTACTACCTTGGCGCCTACCAGATATCCTGTCTTTTTGGTCACATTATAGGTCTTTACACCTTTACCGCCCCTCTTTTGCACACGATATTCGTTTACGTCTGTCCTTTTCCCAAAACCGTTTTCACTGACCACCAACAGATCCGTATTTTCCTGCACAACCTCCATTGAGACGACATAATCATTCGGTGACAGATTTATCCCTTTCACACCCATAGCGGTTCTGCCCGTGCTCCTCACATCACTCTCTTTAAATCTGATAGACATCCCTTCGGCCGTAACCAAAATTATTTCTTTATTTTCATCTATCAAATCCACCTTGATCAATTCATCGTCTTCTCTGATACTGATAGCCACCAACCCGGTTTTTCTGGTATTTTCAAATTGGTCCAATCGAGTCTTTTTAATAATGCCATTTTTGGTAGCCAATATCAAATATTTTGCATTCCATTCCCTGTCTACAGGGATTGTGGCCGCAATTGTTTCACCGGCCCCAAGGGGAATCAAATTAACTATTGCGGTTCCCTTTGCTTGTCTTCTCGCTTCAGGTATTTCATAAACATTTAACTTGTAAACTTTACCCAGATTGGTAAAGATCAACAAATAATCATGGGATGACGATATAATCAAATTTTCAACAATATCCTCTTCCCTCGTAACAAGACCTGCTATCCCCTTGCCACCGCGTTTTTGGCTCTTATAGGTATCGACAGGGAGCCGTTTGATGTATCCGAAATGGGTCAAAGTGATGACCACATCCTCTTCCTCAATCATGTCCTCCACGTTTATCTTTTCAAATTTGGAAACAATTTGAGTTTTTCTGTTGTCCCCATATTTTGCCTTTATCTCCAGCAATTCTTCTTTGATTATATTGAGCACTAACCTTTTGTTGGCCAATATTTCACTTAAATAACTTATTAATTTTATTGTTTCTTCGTACTCTTCCTCTATCTTTTCTCTTTCAAGACCGGTAAGCCTTTGAAGTCTCATATCCAAAATTGCCTGTGCCTGTTTTTCGGATAAATTGAACCTTTCTACCAGACCTGCTTTAGCTACCTGTCCATCTTTTGAACCTCTTATGAGCTTAATCACTTCATCCAAATTATCCAGTGCAATTTTTAACCCTTCCAGTATATGTGCCCTTTCCTCGGCCCTACTTAAGTCAAATTGTGTTCTACGTGTTATTATCTCTTTTTGATGATCCAGGTAATGAACCAACATCTCCTTCAAATTCAGTACCCTGGGTTCGCCGTTTGCTATAGCCAACATAATAATGCCGAATGTATCTTCCATTTGGGTATTCTTGTACAATTGGTTGAGCACAATGTTAGCGTTTACATCCCGTCTTAACTCTATTACAATTCGCATTCCGGTTCTATCGCTTTCATCTCTTAAATCCGAAATACCCTCTATTTTTTTATCCCTTACCAATTCGGCTATTCTTTCGACCAACCTGGCTTTATTTACCTGATACGGTATCTCTGTGACAATAATCTGTTGTCTTCCTTTGCCGGTTTCTTCTATCTTTGCCTTCGCCCTCACTTTGATTATACCTCTGCCTGTTTCATACGCCGACCTTATGCCCTCTTTTCCCATAATAGCGGCACCGGTCGGAAAGTCCGGTCCTTTTATATGTTTCATAATATCATTTATATCCGCTTCACTGTCATCTATCAGAGCAACAACACCGTCTATCGTTTCACTCAGATTATGAGGCGGAATATTAGTTGCCATACCTACAGCAATACCGCTGGATCCGTTGACAAGTAAATTTGGAAACTTACTTGGCAATACTATCGGTTCATTTGAAGATTCATCAAAATTCGGCTTGTAGTCCACCGTTTCTTTATTGATGTCTTTGAGCATTTCCATGGATAATCTTGTGAGTTTTGCTTCTGTATAACGCATAGCTGCCGGACTGTCTCCATCTACGGAACCGAAGTTGCCCTGCCCGTCCACAAGCAAATATCTCGTCGAAAAAGTTTGGGCCAAACGCACCATTGCATCATATACCGCAGTATCTCCATGGGGATGATATTTACCTAAAACATCCCCCACGATACGTGCAGATTTTCTATAGGATTTATCAGGTGTCAAACCCAATTCCATCATTGCATATAATATTCTTCTATGGACGGGTTTTAACCCGTCTCTGACATCTGGCAAAGCCCTTCCTACAATAACACTCATAGCATAGTCTATATAGGACCTTTTCATCTCTTTTTCTATATTTACAGGAATTATTTTACCCATTGCCACACTCCTTACTATACATCCAGATTTGTAACTAATTTTGAATTCTGTTCTATAAATTCACGTCTCGGTTCTACTTTATCACCCATCAAAGTGGTAAATATGTCATCCGCCCTGGCGGCATCCTCCACGGTAACTTGTAAAAACGTCCTTGTTTCGGGATTCATTGTAGTATCCCATAGCTGTCCCGGGTTCATTTCTCCGAGTCCTTTATACCTCTGGATTTCTATATTTCCGCCTATTTCTTCTACCTTTTCCTGTAATTCTTCTTCTGAATAAGCATATTCTTCTGTTTTACCCTTCTTGAGTCTGTATAGAGGCGGTTGTGCGATATATACGTGTCCTCTGTCTATCAGGGGCCTCATATGTCTGAATAAAAAAGTAAGCAACAACGTCCTTATATGAGCACCGTCCACATCCGCGTCGGTCATGATTACTATTTTATGATATCTGAGTTTGTCTATATCGAATTCCTCACCTATGCTGGTGCCGAATGCGGTGATCATAGCTCTGATTTCAGCGGAATTTAACATTTTGTCCAATCTCGCTTTTTCAACATTTAATATTTTTCCCCTCAACGGCAGTATGGCCTGTATATGTCTGTCCCTGCCCTCTTTTGCACTGCCACCTGCAGAATCCCCTTCCACTATATAAATCTCACTCAATGCGGGATCTTTTTCCGAGCAATCCGATAATTTTCCGGGAAGAGCGGAGCTTTCAAGCACATTTTTTCTCCTTGTCAATTCCCTGGCTTTTCTGGCGGCATCCCTGGCTCGTTGAGACAATAAAGATTTCTCCACAATAATTTTCGCTTCTGCCGGATTTTCTTCCAAGAAGGCCCCTAATGCTTCCGATACACTGCTTTCAACAAAGCTTCTTATTTCACTGTTTCCTAATTTTGTCTTTGTCTGTCCTTCAAATTGCGGCTCCATGAGTTTGACGGAGATAATACCCGTGAGTCCTTCCCTTATGTCTTCCCCTATGAAATTTGCGTCTTTTTCCTTCAAAAATCCGTTCTTTCTGGAATATTCGTTCAATACCCTGGTCAAAGCCGATCTAAATCCGCTGAGGTGAGTTCCGCCTTCTTGGGTATTTATGTTGTTTGCATAACTGAAGATATTTTCAGAATATGCATTTGTATATTGCATAGCTACTTCCAACATATTGTCGTCTTTTTCTCTTTCAAAATATATTATTTTATTATGGATCGGTTTTTTATTTTTGTTTAAATATTTGATAAATTCCCTTATTCCTCCGTTATAATGAAATGTTTCTTCTCTTTCTTTTTCCGCTCTTTTATCTGTAAGGGTAATTCTTATACCTTTGTTTAAAAAAGCTAACTCCCTCAGACGGTATTCCAATGTTTCATATTCAAAAACTACTTCTTCAAATATTTCTGTATCGGGCCTGAATATTATTGAAGTCCCCTTCTCTTTGGTCTCTCCTATTAACTTTATGTCTGACAGGGGATTACCCCTTTCATATCTCTGCCAATAAACCTTACCATCTATTTTAACAACAGCCTCCAAATACTCCGAAAGGGCATTAACAACAGCAACCCCGACACCATGCAATCCACCGGAGACTTTATAGCCCCCACCGCCGAACTTTCCTCCGGCGTGAAGCATGGTGAGTACTGTCTCCAGGGTAGATTTATCTGTTTGAGGATGGGTTTCTACCGGAATACCCCTTCCGTTATCGTTCACCTCTATAGAATTATCGTGATTTATAATCACATTGATGACATCACAATAACCTGCTAAAGCCTCATCTATACTGTTGTCAACAACCTCATAAACCAGATGGTGTAAACCCCTCGGCCCTGTTGTACCTATATACATACTGGGTCTTTTTCTTACAGGATCCAAACCTTCTAAAACTTGTATTTGATCCGCACTATATTCTTGTACTTGCCTATTTCCCATATTCAACCTCCCACCAAAATTACTATTTTATAAAATTAGCCCTTTTTTGTAATGTAAGGGCAGAAATAGGTGAACAGTAAATTTTAATTTCACATACATTTCTATCTTTAACCATTCTTACAATAATAAAAGAACGTAATTTATCATTTAAGGTTTCGCTGATAAAACCTTCTTCTTTACACATCTCCAGGAATTCTCTGTTAATCTTTGAATTCAATATGGATTTTATATCTAAAATAGCTATTATATCCTTTTTGCGGACAGCCATATTTTTACCCAGATGAAGAAACATTCAAATCCCCCCATATATACTAGCACATTTATCTATTATAACCATCTTGTAGCAATAATAGAAGCTGGCCTATTTTCCCAAATATCTCATCTATCTCTCCTATAATTATTTTATATTATCTGCTTGTCTTTTCGATATATTAAAAACCATTCTATCCTTTGGATCTGTTCCTTTTACATGACTTATCATTGTGGTTGTAATAAATGTTTGAACATTTTTTAAATTATTGATCAAGTATTTTTGCCTTTTTAAATCCAACTCACTCATCACATCATCCAACAATAAAACCGGATATTCTCCCACTTCACCCTTGATCAACTCTATTTCGGCCAGTTTCAAAGAAAGAACCGCCGTCCGTTGTTGACCTTGGGAGCCATAATTCCTGACGTCGAATTCATCTATCATTAATATTATATCATCTCTATGGGGTCCTGTGGTCGTTAAACCTCTTTTTTTGTCTATATTTATACTGTTTTCGAGCTTTTTTAATATATTTTCCTTAATCCGATTTACCCCATCATCTTTTTCAATTTTGACATCGGAATCATATATGATTTCCAACGTTTCGGTAGACCCCGTAATCCTCCTGTGCATCAATTTGGCCAACAAATTTATCTTTTTTATAAAGTTTCTTCTGTAGAAGATGATCCATGCCCCGGCCACAGCCAATTGTTCGTTCCACACTTCTAAATCTAAAATCCTTTTTTTGTTATCTTTTAGCAATCTGTTCCTGTGTTGAAGTATTTTATTATATTGACCCAGAATATAATAGTATTTAGCAAATATCTGGGAAATTTCACGATCCATAAACCTTCTGCGTTCACCGGGCCCTCCTTTTACAAGCTTCAGATCCTCGGGTGAAAACAAAACTATATTCAGATTGCCAAACAATTCCCCTATTTTAGTCAAACAAATTTTGTTGACCTTGACGTCCTTATTGTTTATACCTAACCCTATTTCTATATTTACGTCACTGTATTTTTTTTTTAATTTTACCTGAACATAGGCCTGCTGTTTTTCAACATTTATCATTTCCCTGTTCCTACTGGTCCTAAAAGACTTACCTGCAGCACATAAATACATGGCTTCGATCAAATTGGTTTTACCTTGCGCATTGTCTCCCACAAAAATATTGAGTTTCGGGTGAAAATTTAAGTGAGTATTTTCATAATTTCTAAAATTAATTATCCTGAGTTCTTCAATTATCACCCTGCGACCCCTCCTTGGAACGGTTGTTGAACCATCGTTGAACTGTTGTTTATAACCTTAATCTTAGCACTACTAAAATTTCAAACCTTAATGGGTGTGCGATATATAAATATTTTGAATGGACTAGTTTACAATTTCCATCTCTATATTTTTATAGGTCACCTTGTCCCCTGCCCTGATTTTTTTACCCCTTTGGACAACTGTTTGTCCGTTTACTTTAACATCACCACTGAGTATCACAAATTTAGCATGTCCCCCGCTATAGACCATACCTGCCAATTTTAATAACTGATCCAGTTTGATATATTCGCCTTTTATATCGATTTGCCTTCTTGTCTGCATAACTTTACTCCTCACTTAATTATATACTTTTCCGACCAAAATAGAAACCCAGCAACTTGCTGGGCTCATAATTAATAGGATGCTAATCTTACAGGTAAAACCAAATAAATTATATTGTCATTGGTGGACGGTTTTATAATTCCCGGACTTAGGTTTGTTGTGAATTCCAAATAAATAATATCATCATCTATCACCCTCAGTGCGTCTATTAAATATCTGGAATTAAAAGCGATCTGTAAATCTTCACCCTCGAGTTCTATCCCGATTTTTTCATGTGCGTTGCCCAATTCGGAACTGGAATCAATTGTTATTTCATCGTCCTTAATAGTAAATTTGACCAGATTGTTATGTCCTTCCCTGCCAAGCAAGGATGCCCTTTCTATACCATCCAGTAACTGTTCGGTCTCAATTTTGACCTTTGACTTAAATTCCTTCGGAATTATCTGATTATAATTAATAAATTCCCCTTCTAAAAGTCTTGATATCAGCTTTGTATTATCTATTGTAAACAGTGCATGATTGCTTGTGAGAGAGATTTTTACCTTTTCATCCTCTTCCCCGCTCATGATGCGATTGACCTCATTTAGTGTCTTACCCGGGATTACTACCTTGTTATCCGTTTGTGATTCTATTTTACCCTTCCTCAGGGCTACTCTATACCCGTCTAAGGCTACCATGTTCAACATGTTTTTTTCTATCTCTATGAGTGCTCCGGTCAATATGGGTCTGGTTTCATCTTCCGCAGTGGCAAATATGGTTTGACGGATCATATCCTTAAATAATTTCTGTGAAATTTCATATACCTGTTCCTCTTTAATTTTAGGAAGTTCCGGAAATTCAGAAGGATTATAACTTAAAATATTAAATTTAATAGGGCCGCATCTGATGAGGAGCTCACTATTATCTTTTAAAGATATTTCTACTTCAGAGTCAGGCAGTCTCCTGATTATCTCACCAAACAGCCGGGCATCCACTACTACAGATCCCTTCTCTATAACATTGGCATCCATAATATGGTCTATACCTAATTCCATATCTGTAGTGATAAGACGTAAATTCTGATCAAAAGCCTTTATATAAATTCCTTTTAATATAGGTAATGTGCTTTTCGAGGATACAGCTTTTTGAACTATAGATATACCATATAGCAATGCTCTTGAATTGCAAAAAAACTTCATTTGTGGATAACCTCCTTTTTTTTTAATATATATATAATAACAACAATTAGTAGTAATAGTAGTAGGCGCTGTGATTATGTGAATAAGGCCATAAAACCTTGAATTTTGAATAAATACAGGTATTAATAAGATGTTCAAAACTATGCATCAGTTATCAACAAAAGGAGAGATAAATGAAAAACAAATAGTTATTAACAATGTATGCACTCGCTTTGTTGATAATTTATTCACTTTTCAATTCTTTGATTATGGTTTCAATTTTTTCTTTAAAACCCGTATCGTTCTCAATATCGTTTGTTATTTTGTCATAGGCATGTATTACAGTAGTATGGTCCCTACCCCCAAATTCTTCGCCAATCTTAGGCAAAGACAAGTCCGTCAGTTCCCTGCACAGATACATCGCTATTTGTCTCGGATAAGCAATGGCCCTTGTCCGTTTTTTAGAATTAAAATCTTCCATTTTGATATTAAACTGGGCAGATACGGTTTCCTTAATCAGATCAACATTGAGTTCCCTGGCCTTAGATGAAAATAACTCTTTTAAAGCTTCACTGGCCAGTTCTACAGTGATTTCACTATTTGTCAATGAAGAATAGGCAATTATTCTTATCAGGGCCCCTTCTAGCTCTCTGATGTTGGATTGAATTTTTTTAGCAATATGTACCATTATTTCGTTAGGAATTTCTACATTTTCTATCTGTGCCTTTTTGCGTAAAATAGCAATCCTGGTTTCCAAATCAGGCGGTTGAATATCTGCAATAAGCCCCCATTCAAAGCGCGATCTCAGACGATCTTCCAATGTAGGAATCTCTTTTGGAGGTCTGTCACTTGAGATGATAATCTGTTTGTTTGATTCATGGAGCGTGTTAAATGTATGGAAAAATTCTTCTTGGGTCCTCTCCTTGCCGGCTATGAATTGAATATCGTCTATTAAAAGGACATCCATCGTGCGATAGCGATTTCGAAAATCCACGTTCCGGTCGTCACGAATAGAGTTGATCAATTCGTTTGTAAATGTTTCAGAGGAAACATAAACCACCTTTGTTTTTGGATTATTTTGTAAAATATAATCTCCGATAGCATGCATTAAATGAGTCTTTCCCAATCCTACCCCTCCATATATGAATAAAGGATTATAGGCCTTGGACGGAGATTCCGCAACTGCTACGGAAGCTGCATGTGCGAACCTGTTACTGTTTCCTATAACAAATGTATCAAAGGTATATCTGGGATTGAGATTAGTTAAAGAAGAAGTTTCCGCCGGTGAGGACAGATCAGAGTTATTTTTTTCTTTAAAAGATATTGGTTTTTCTTCAGAAGGTACTATAAATTCAACTTTATATTTATTGGAAGTTATTTGATTAATAGCGTTTGCTATAAGGGTTGTATAGCGTGAAACGAGGATATCCTTTGCAAAAATGTTAGATGCCCCCAGAATTATTTTGTCATCCTTTAAAAAAATGGGTTCTATAGGTTTAATCCAAGTACTGAAACTTACTTCTGTCAGTTCCGGCTTTATAAGGCCCAGTGTTTTTTCCCAGATCTGAGGTAATTCATCTTGCATAAAAATGCCTCCTGTCTGTAATAATTTTAATACATAAAAAAGTTATCCCGGGTTTATTCACAGAAAGACGTAAAATAAAAATAAAATAGGATAATAATTTTAATCAACATTGTTTATATATAAAGATGTGGATAGATATACTAATAAAAAATAAAATATAAAAGAACGCAACTATTCACATTGTGCAAAAAATAATATACACATAAATAAAGAAGAAAACTAAACTAGAAATTATAAATTATACTAAAAAATTACAAGTTACTCACATAGTTATCCACACATTGTGAATAACTATGGATAATGTTAGCTTTTTTTCATATATTATCAACAGGTATATAAATAATAACAAATAACAAAGAAGGTTTCAATAGCTAATAAGGATACTTACAATTTAAATTTTTTGTGCATATTGTTATTCACATATTGGGCGATTAGGTTTTTCTTGACAGGGATGGGCAATGTAGATATAATTTATTAGTAAGTGTATTTAAAAACAATTTAAATTTTTATAAATTATAAAACAGTACCTTATAAGTACTTGAAGGGGGTGTATTTTGTGAAGAGGACATATCAACCAAAGAGAAGGCAAAGGTCCAAGGAACACGGTTTCAGAAAAAGAATGTTGACAAGTTCCGGCAGGAGGATAATAAAAAACCGCAGGGCAAAGGGAAGGAAAAGACTGACTGCATAGGCCGCACTTGTGGCCTTTTTCTGTAGTTAGAAAGGTTTGGTGAAGACAGTATAATGAAGGCCATCAACAGGTTGAGAAAAAATGAGGACTTCAGGAAAGTCTATCAAAAAAAGAAATCGATGGCGAACAGATTACTTGTTATCTATATTTTAGAAAATAAATATGGATATAATAGAACAGGTTTTACCGTTTCTAAAAAAATAGGAAAAAGTGTTATAAGAAATCGTGTAAAGAGGTTGTTGAGAGAAAGCTATCGTTTAAATGAAAAAAGAATATTGCCGGGATATGATATTATATTTGTAGCAAGGGATATGGCATCAAAAGCTACTTACAAGGAAATAGAAAGTGCCATGCTACATCTGTTTAAGAAAATGAAATTAGTAAAAAGGTCATAGGATGCTGGAGAATAAGATAATGTCTAAAATGTTTATCTTTTTAATTAAATTATATAGGAAATATATATCCCCTCTAAAAAAGCCTAGTTGTAGATTTTACCCTACTTGTTCACAATATAGCCTGTTGGCTTATGAAAAGTATGGTGTTTTTAAGGGAAGTTACTTGGTTTTAAGAAGAATATTAAAATGTCATCCCTTTCACCCTGGAGGATACGATCCTATTAAATAACATACTAATATGTATTGGGGGTTTTGAATTTGAATGCACTGGCGAAACCATTGGGTGCACTGTTAAAATTAATATTTGATTTGACAAATAATTACGGATTATCCATAATATTATTTACCGTAGTAGTGAAACTATTAACCATCCCCTTAACACTGAAACAGACCAGATCGGTGAGGGAAATAAACGAAATACAACCTGAATTAAAAAAATTACAGGAAAAATATAAAAATGATAAAGAACAATTAAATGTTAAGATTCTGGAGTTATATAAAAAACATAAAATCAGTCCTTTTGGAGGATGCCTTCCCTTATTGATTCAGATTCCGATTCTTGTCGGGTTATTTGCTGCCTTAAGAGAACCGGCCAAATATGTTTTTGAATCTGAAGCGGTTTACAAAACTATAGACACCGGTTTTTTGTGGTTATCTAACTTAGCGAAACCGGATCCGTTTTTGTGGGGATTACCTTTGTTGGCGGGATTAACAACATATTTATCTTCAGCGACTATGTCTACAGGAGCTCCTACCGATCAAAATCAAAAGATAATGACGTATTTTATGCCGATTATGATTTTTTGGTGGGGAATAAAGCTTCCGGCAGGTCTTACACTATATTGGGTGATCAGTAATGTATTTCAAACAGTTCAACAACTTGCAATTAGAGGGCCTCGGGTAAAATTAAAGGAGGAATAATATGAAGTTGTTAGAGTCGACGGGAAAAACGGTTGAAGAGGCCATTGCTCAGGGATTAAGGGAGTTGGATACAGAAAGGGAACAGGTAGATGTAAAAATACTCGAACTACCTAGCAAGGGGTTTTTTGGTATCATAGGATCGAAACCGGCAAAGGTACGGTTAACTATGGTAAATAGGCCTGAAGACAGTGCAAAAGCATTCCTGGAAAATTTGTTTAGAGCGATGGAAATGGAAGTAACCATGGATATTGAGCAAAAAAACGATATATTATTGGTAAATATAGAAGGTCCGAATATGGGTATAATTATTGGACGAAGAGGCCAAACATTGGATTCCATACAATATTTGTTAAATCTGGTGGTAAACAAAAATAGCGACAAATACGTCAAAGTATTTGTGGATACGGAAAACTATAGGAAAAAGAGAGAGGACACATTGGTAAGACTAGCGAGCAAAATGGCTAACAAGGTACGCAAACTCGGCAAAACCATAGCCTTAGAACCTATGAACCCCTACGAGCGGAGGATTATTCACGCCAGTCTGCAAGGCAATCCTTTTATACAGACATACAGTGAGGGGGAGGAACCCTATAGAAAGGTTATCATTGCATTAAAAAAATAGAAATTATTTAAATTTAAATGAGCAGAAGGCGGCCTTTGGCCGCCTGTTATTATGCAGGTGTTTAAATGTATGTCGTGGTTGTCTAAAAGTGCGTCGCTAATATAAGCCCAGTTATCTAATAAAATTTAATATAACAATACACGTTCATTTAGTTTCGAATATGAATAATTCCTACAGC
>JGI24708J26588_10000880_pt1 | contig 24472 bp, 25 predicted proteins | sample BioPla1DNA2_FD_26588 | JGI IMG/M metagenome (IMG submission 26588) | reverse complement strand
TATTCAGCACTCCGACGGGGTCAACCGCATATGCTTTATCGGCGGGTGGACCAATAATTGAACCTGATATGGAATGTATAGAAGTTACGCAACTATGTGCACATTCCTTATTTGCTAGAACTATGATTTTTTCTGCAAATAAGACCCTCACACTGACTTGTAATGCAAGAGATGATGAAGATATATATATCAGCATTGACGGCGAGAATACAATGAAGATGAGTGATGATAAAGAAATTGTTATAACGAAATCAGAAAAATTCATTGAGTTAATTGATATTAACGGTAGCAATTTTTATAAAGCAATTAACGAGAAATTGATGCGACCATTTAAATAAGTTTATTTGGGGGAGTGAAGATGAAAGCCAAGCGACACAAAAAAATATTAGCTCTCATCACAGAGTATGAGGTAGAAACGCAGGAGGAGCTCCAGCGACTTTTGCAGGAAAATGGATTCAATGTCACCCAGGCGACTGTATCCCGTGATATAAAGGAACTAAAACTTATAAAAACTTTGCATGATGGAGTATACCGTTATGTGCAATCCGCAACCGACACTTCAATAAGCTCCATTAAGTTTGAAAGTATTTTTACTGAAGCAGTTTTAAAAATCGACTATTCTGGAAACACTATTGCCATTAAGTGCCGTACGGGGCTTGCCAATGCGGCATGTGCAGTGTTCGATGCTATGGAGATTGATAATGTAGTTGGCACGATTGCTGGCGATGATACTATATTTGTGCTTATGAGGAATGAGAATTCAGCGAATTTGCTTGTAAAGGAATTGTACTTAACAGTTTTAGGGCAGGTGAAATAAATGCTATCGGAACTTTATATAGAGAATCTTGCTGTAATTGAGAAAGCAACGATCGAATTCGGTGAAAAACTTAATGTTTTTACCGGAGAAACGGGCGCAGGTAAGTCTATTTTAATTAACGGAATTAATGCTATATTAGGGCAGAGAATGACTAAAGATATTGTCAGGACAGGCTCTAAAAAGGCGATNGTAACCGCATTATTCATCAATATCCCCGATAATATAAAAGAAAAACTATCTAACTTAGGATTTGAACTTGAGGAAGATGAATTGATTATATCTCGTGAAATCAGCATAGACGGGCGCAGCACAGCAAGAGTCTGCGGCAAGCCTGCTACAAATACGATTTTAAGAGATATTACAGATGGTTTAGTAAATATACATGGGCAGCACGATAATCAGATACTTTTAATGGCGGACAGACACTTAGAAATCCTTGATAACTTTGGTGAAATAACGCCAAAACTTGAAAATTATCGTGAAAACTTTCGCAAATTGCAAGATGTAGCAAGGAAGATAAAAAGCTTAGCATTATCAGAAATTGAGAAAAGCCAACGACACGAAATGCTCACATATCAAGTGAGAGAACTTGAGGAACTATCTTTAAGAGAGAATGAAGATAATGAATTGGAGCAAGAACTAAAGCTTTACCGGAATTCTGCCGATATATTTAACCGCTTGAATGAGGCAAAGATTGCTATATCGGGAGATGACGAACAATTCGGAGCAAGCGAATTAACTGAAAATGCATTGAATGCATTGGAGGCAATTTCATCATATTCGCCTGAAATAAATGAAATTTACGAACGTATGTCGAGCATATCTATTGAACTTGACGATTTGCACAGCGAGATCGCCGGATATTTATATGATATAGATATTAATCCCGATAAGCTAACCCAATTGGAAGATAGATTAGCATCTTTGAAGCGAATTCAGCGGAAGTATGGAATGACTATTAACGAATGCATTCCATACCTTGAAAAATGTAAAGCAGAACTTGATGAATTAGAATCATTTGATGATGTTATCGAACAATTGGAGCAAAGAAAAGATGAAATTTTAGCAGAGGTTACAAACCAGGCATATGAACTACATGAATTAAGATTAAAGGCAGCTAAGAAATTTGTTGATTCAGTAACGCAGGAACTAAAATATCTTGATATGCCGAATGTGAAGCTTGATGTTCAGCTTATTGAAGGGAAGTTAACGTCTAGCGGGATCGATACTGCAGAATTCTTAATTTCAGCGAATATTGGAGAACCGCCGAAACCGATTAGCAAGATAGCATCGGGCGGNGAGCTATCAAGAATAATGCTTGCTTTAAAGAGNGTTCTTGCCGATAAAGATGATATTCCATCACTAGTATTTGATGAAATAGATACCGGAATTAGTGGAAAAGCAGCGCAAAAAGTCGGTAAAAAACTTGCGGAAATAGCAGAGAATCGGCAAGTATTATGTGTGACACATCTTGNACAAATTGCAATTATGGCAGATAAACATATGTTAATTGAAAAAAATGTAGTAGGGAATAGAACATATACTGAGGTATCGCCGCTTGATTTCGACAGCAGACAATATGAAATTGCTAGAATTATGGCGGGGGATAACCATACAGATTTAATGCTTAAAAATGCCCGAGAATTATTAATTAGCGTGAGAAAAGATAAAAAAGAGGAAGGAATATAAAAGATGACTGTATTTGAAGAACTGAAAAGACGTGGCTTAATTGCCCAATCGACGAACGAGGAAAAAATCAAGGAAAGACTGGAAAGCAAAGAGCAAATTAGTTTCTATATTGGATTTGATGCAACTGCCGACAGCCTCCACGTGGGGCATTTCCTCCAATTGATGGTGATGTCGCATTTGCAAAAGGCTGGGCATCGCCCGATAGTTTTACTAGGTACGGGCACAACAATGATAGGTGACCCATCCGGCAAAACAGATATGCGTCAGATGATGTCGAACGAGCAAATCGAGCATAATGCCGAATGCTTTAAGCGTCAAATGTCACGGTTCCTAGATTTTTCTGATGGCAAGGCGATTGTTGCTAGGAATGGCGACTGGCTAAAAGAGCTTAATTACATTGATTTTATTCGTGAAATTGGTGTGCATTTCTCAGTAAATAAAATGCTTGCCGCAGAATGCTATAAAGCTAGATTAGGCACGGGATTATCTTTTTTTGAACTCAATTACATGTTAATGCAAAGTTACGATTTCTTACAGTTGTTCGATAAATATGATTGCACAATGCAACTAGGTGGAGATGATCAGTGGTCTAATATTATTGCAGGTGTCAATCTTGTTAGGAAGATGCGCAAAGAAGAAGTTTACGGAATGACGTTCACGCTCCTTGCAACAAAGGAGGGTAACAAGATGGGTAAAACCGAAAAAGGTGCCGTCTGGCTTGATGCTGAGAAAACTTCACCTTATGAGTTCTTCCAATATTGGAGAAATGTCGCTGATGAAGATGTTATTAACAGCTTAAAGCTTATCACTTTTATTCCTATTGAGGAAATTGAAAGAATGGAAAGCTGGCAAGGCAGCGAGCTTAATAAAGCTAAGGAAATATTAGCATTTGAGCTAACGAAGCTTGTCCACGGTGAGGAGGAGGCGCAAAAGGCCCTAGATGCTGCAAGGGCTATCTTCCAATCAGGCACTCACGACAAGAATATGCCATCAACCAAGCTTGAAGAATCGGATTTTACAGACGATGAAATCGGTTTACTCAACCTATTAGTATTGTTGAATCTTTGCACGTCTAATGGTGAAGCTAGGAGATTAGTCCAACAGGGCGGTGTCTCTATTGATGATGTCAAAATCAATGATGCAAGGCATATAGTCAAGAAGTCGGACTTCAATAATGATGGATTCATCATCATTAGAAAAGGTAAAAAAGTGTACCATAAGGTATTAATTTAGTCTTTATATAATTAATAAGAATCCCTGAATGTTATAACATTCAGGGATTCTTGTGTTCAGCGCCTTCAAAATGAAGATTAAGACAATGCAATTTTCACAATACAGCGAAAAAAGTCAGATGAACTTCAGATAGATTACAAATATCCTTCAGTTAGAGGGTTTATTATAAAAACATTCCAGAGCGAAGGGGTGAAAAAATGAAAAAACTTAAAGGGCGGCATGAACTAAAACATTATATTAATTATGCTGATATGCTGCAAATTAGATCGAGGCTTCCCCATGTAGCAAGTTTAGATAAAAATGCGATTGAGGGAAATGGATATAGAGTCAGGAGTCTTTACTTTGACAATTATAGTGACAAAGCGCTTAGAGAAAAAAATGATGGAGTTGATAATCGTGAGAAATTCCGATTAAGGTACTATAATGAAAATACCGGCTATATCGGATTGGAAAAGAAAAGTAAAAGGAATGGCATTTGCTTTAAGGAAAAAGCTAAGATAACCAAGCAGCAATGCGAATGTTTGTTAAACGGTGATATTGAGATTTTGAAGCAAATTGACAATCCGCTATGCATGGAATTGTATACGAAAATNCTGTACCAACAATTNCGTCCAAAGAACATAGTTGAATATTGGAGAGAACCCTATGTTTATCCCGCCGGCAATGTGCGTGTAACTCTAGATTATGATATACGTACCGATCTAAATCCACATAACTTTTTGTCACCAGAATCTATTTCTATACCGATTACAAATGCGTATATCCTTGAGGTAAAGTATGATAACTATTTACCGGAGATTATCCGTGGAATGGTATCGTTATCTAACAGAAGAAGCACATCATTTTCGAAATATGCAATAGCAAGAATAATTTAATTTGGAGGAAGTTATGACTTTTAAAGATGTTTTTAAATCAAGCTTTTTAGAAAAGGCTATTGAATTTTCAGTATTAGATTTATTAATTGCATTATTATTATCATTTGCAATAGGTCTATTTATTTCATTTGTATATAAAAAAACATTCAGTGGTGTAATGTACAGTTCATCATTCGGTGTTTCGATATTGGCAATGACGTTAATAACGACAGTGATTATTTATGCGATAACGGCAAATATCATTCTGTCACTCGGCATGGTCGGCGCATTATCGATAGTTAGGTTCAGGACAGCGGTTAAAGAACCGCTAGATATAGCATTTTTATTTTGGGCTATATCGGAGGGAATTGTAATAGGCGCAGGGCTGATCCCATTGGGAATTATTGGAGCAATATTTATAGGGATAATTCTGCTTATCTTTGTTAATAGAAAGAGTAATGACACCCCATATATAATCGTATTAAATCTGGACAATGATAAGGCGGAAATTGACAGCATGGAAAAGATAAAATCAGTGACTAAGAAAAGCTTAATTAAAGCAAAGACTGTTTCACAAAATGGAATCGAACTTACTATTGAGGTGCGGTTAATTGATATGTCAGCAAAACTTTTAAATGAGTTACTTGCAATAAATGGTGTCAAGAATGCGTGCCTTGTTAGCTACAATGGCGACTACACTGTTTAGATAATCTGTGAGGTGTTAGCATGATAGAAAGTAAAAAAATCCATATAGTAGTAGTTGCCACTACAATATTTGCGCTAATTACCAGTATCCTTATTTTAGTGTTGGGCAATGTAAGTGCCTTAAATGAAACAAGCAGTAAAAAGGCAGAATATTCGTCCGAGATATTCGGTAATGAGATTATATCAATTGAGATTATAGCTGATGAAAGTGATTGGCAGGGAATGCTAGACAATGCTATTAACGAAGAGTATATTATGGTAGATGTTGTAGTGAACGATACTATGTTTAAATCCGTCGGCATACGTACTAAAGGTAATTCAAGTTTAACGCAAGTGGTAAATTCGGATAGTGATCGTTATAGCTTTCGCATTAAATTTGATGAATATATAAAAAATCAAACCTGTTTCGGTCTTGATACTTTAGTTGTGAACAATATGATCGGTGACAAAACCTATATGAAAGAATATGTTTCATACGATCTGATGCGGGAGATTGGTGTTGATGCACCAGAATTCGGATTTGCCGATATTATGGTGAATGGCGAAGATTGGGGACTGTATTTTGCTATTGAGCTATACGGAACAAGCTATAAAGACCGAGTTTACAATGATGTATCAGGAGCATTATACAATGTTAAAAATACACAGATGGAAGCAGGGCAACATGGCATGGACGATTCCCCACAAATGCCGGATGGTGATTCTCCACAAATGCCGGATGGTGACTTTCCACAAAAGCCTGATGGAGATTCTCCACAAATGCCGGATGGTGATTCTCCACAAAAGCCGGATAGCGATTCTCCACAAATGGGCGAGGGGGGAAGTGGAGGCTCCGGAGGCAGTTTAGAGTATACAGATGATAAGATCGAGAGTTATAGTTCGATTTTTGATAATGTAGTCGGCAAAGGAACAAAAAAGGAATTCAAGCGTGTCATAAAAGCATTAGAAAAACTTTCTGAAGGGGAAGAATTAGAGAAATATTTTGATGTAGACAAGATACTTCGCTATCTAGCGGCTCATACAATTGTAGTTAACCTTGATAGCTATAGTTCGAATATGGCCCAAAATTACTATTTATATGAACACAATGGGCAAATTACCATTCTTCCATGGGACTATAATCTAGCATGGGGTGGTTTCCAAAGCGGTAACGCTTCATCAGTGATTAATTTCCCAATTGATACTCCAGTGAGTAATGTTGAAATGTCCAGTCGCCCATTGATAGATAAGTTATTACAAAATTCAGAATACCTAGATAAATATCATGATTATTTGCAAGAACTTATCACTAACTACTTTTCTGATGGGAAATTTGAGGAAAAAATTACTTCACTTGATCATTTAATTAGCAGCTATGTTGAAAAAGATAAAACGGCGTTCTGCTCATTTCAAGAGTATGAAAAAGCTATATCATCTTTCATTACTCTAGGAAACCTTAGAGCGGAAAGTGTTCAATCCCAACTTGACGGCACAATTCCCTCCACCACGGAAGAACAAAAAGAAAACTCAGATAAGCTAATTTCATCAGGAGATTTAAATCTATCCGATCTAGGTAGCATGATGGGCGGAGGCGACAGGAATTCACTACAAGAGGGGAGCAAGGAAGATGAACGCATACCATCAAGTGCGGCTAATCTATTAGATGGCATGGATAAAGAGCTAATTGCGAAGGCAATGGAAGTAGTTCGACAATCAAGCGGCGAGATTACTGATGATGTCAAGGAAAATTTAATTAATTTAGGCTTGACGGCGGATCAGATAGAGCAAATAGCAGCAATAGCGAGCCGTTCGCAAGATGAACCGCAGCAAGCAGGGAAGAATGGCTTTTCTCCTCAGAGAAAAGGTGCAAATGGCGGCAGCGGCAATATGCAACTACATTCGAGTAAAAATGGCACTTCACTTGACACAAGAGGTATTGTAATAGTCGTGGTGTTATCAGTATTATTAATTGCCGCAATGGTATTCGTCGCAAGGTACAAGAAAAGGTATTAAATTTTAAAAAGCTGCTAGATTTAAACTTAGCAGCTTTTTAAAATTACCTAATAAGAATCCCACTTGCACGCAGTTCAATTCATGGTATAATTAATTATAACAAGTGTGGGAGGTGTAAAAGTATGGCTAGAATCCTTATATGCGATGATGAGGCAGGACTTCGAGCAGTGCTGAAGCGCTATGCCATATTTGAAGGTTATGAAGTAACTGAAGCGGCAGATGGCGCCGAAGCAGTCGAACTCTGCTCAAATAATGAATTTGATATAATCATTATGGATATTATGATGCCCAAGCTTGATGGCTTTTCAGCAGTAAAAGAGATACGTAAAAATGCAAACACACCAGTAATTATGTTGTCTGCTCGTGGCGAAGAATATGACAAGATATTAGGATTTGAGGCAGGCGTTGATGATTATGTTGTGAAGCCATTTTCATCTAAGGAAATCATGCTTAGAGTGAATGCAATTTTACGCCGTGTAGATAGTAATCATTTGGCGAATATCGATGATGAGGGTCATATTATATTTGAAAAGGACGGGCTTAAAGCAGATTTAACTGCGTACAAAGTCTTTATCGACGGTGTGCAAGTTGACATGGCACCAAGGAGTATGACCTATTATTCTTTTTAATACGGAACAAGAACATTGCGATACCTAGGGAGAGGATAATGACTGAAGTTTGGGGTTATGATTACTATGGTGATGATAGAACATTGGATACGCATATGAAATTGTTGAGAAAATCTATCAGCCCTTATGCATATTTGATTAAAACGTTGCGTGGATTGGGGTATAGATTTGATGGATAAACTTAAATTGCAATGGAAGATATTCGGATTCCTTTTAGGTTTTTGTGTTTTGTTATTGGCAATGTTGTGGTTATTTCAAACGGTATTACTAAGTGATATGTATAAATTTGTTCGTAAAGTAGAAATTGATAAAGCAATTTCTTTAGTTGAGAGAAACATTAATAGTATGGAACTGGAAAATGTCTTGTATGAACTTGAGCTAACTAATGAAATAACTGTAAGACCAACAAAGGACTTTAATCCGTCGGCTCCACCGGATCTCGTTCATAGAATGCCGGAAACAATTACAAAAACAAAGAACTTTACTTTAGATGATGGTAGTCAAATTTCGCTAACCTTTTATGCAAAGATAACGCCAGTTGATGCAACTGTATCAACGCTGCAAAAGCAACTATATATCATAACAATTTTTATGGTGATACTTGCCACTCTACTAGCAGTTATTATATCCAAACGTATTTCAACACCTATTGAACGGATTAATCGCAGTGCAAAAACATTGGCGAAAGGTGATTATGAAACCGAATTCCATGCAAGAGGCTTTTTAGAAATATGTGAACTTTCAGACACGTTAAATAAAGCCGCTTTAGAATTGTCTAAAGTAGAGCGGCATCGCAGAGAATTAATGGCGAATATATCGCATGATTTACGAACGCCATTAGCATTAATTTTTAGCTATGCAGAGATGATGAGCGATTTCCCAAATGAAATAACAGCCGAACATAGTCAAATCATCATGGATGAAGCAAGGCGCCTTACATCATTAGTAAATGATGTTCTAGATATTTCAAATATAGAAATGGGCATGGACAAAATCAATAAGTCGCACTATAATTTCACCAAAAGTCTTATTAAGACAGTGGAGCGCATTAGAGAGTTAACAAAAACAGAACAATACAATATTGAGTTGATATACGATAGAGAGATATTTTTATTAGCTGATGAAGTGAAAATCACCCAAACAATATACAACCTCATTCTCAATGCAATTACGCATTGTGGAGGCGATAAAGCCATAATAGTAAGGCAAATTGCTAAGGATAATTTTGTTAGAATAGAAGTGATGGATCACGGTGAAGGCATTGATGATGCTGATCTGCCCTATATTTGGGAGCGTTACTATAAGGTCGACAAAAAACATAAAAGACCAATTGTGGGCACTGGACTTGGGCTTTCTATAGTGAAAAAAATTATTGAAATGCACGATGGTTCATACGGTGTAGAATCTCAATTGGGTAAAGGGAGCAACTTTTGGTTTGAATTAAAGATAAAGCAATGAACCCAATCTAACAAATTACTGAGCAATTCGCCTACGCATAGCGTCAACACTCATTATAAAAGGCGAAACCGCTCGTTCTTGTATTATACACAAAAACAGTGTATAATTAAATAAGTATATTAATTTGAAAGGCGTGAATTTACTTGAAATTAATTTCATGGAATGTGAACGGTATTAGAGCTTGCTTGAAAAAAGGCTTCGAAGATTTTCTTAATGAGGCCGATGCAGATATATTTTCTATTCAGGAAACAAAAATGCAGGAGGGGCAGGTAGAAATTGATTTCCCCGGATATCATCAATATTGGGACAGTGCCGAGAGGAAGGGCTATTCAGGCACAGCATGTTTCACTAAAGAGAAACCGCTTACATTCACTAAAGGACTAGGCATAGAACAACATGATACAGAGGGGCGTGTTGTTACTCTCGAATATGACAAATTCTACTTAATTAATGTTTACACACCGAATGCCCAGCCGAAACTTGCTAGAATTGATTATCGTATGCAATGGGACGATGCATTTAGGCAATATGTCAGCGAACTTGATAAAATCAAACCAGTGATAATATGCGGTGATTTAAATGTTGCGCATAATGAAATTGACTTAAAGAATGCTAAACCAAATATAGGCAACCCCGGATTCTCATATGAAGAAAGAGGGAAGTTTACCGAATTATTGGACGCAGGCTTTATAGATACTTTTAGATACTTATATCCGGATAAGACAGGCGCATACACATGGTGGTCGTATATGTTCAATGCTCGTGCGAATAACGCTGGGTGGAGAATAGACTACTTCGTTGTGTCGGATAGGATTAAAGATAAAATTGTTGATAGTTGTATCTATCCTGAAATAATGGGTAGCGATCATTGCCCCGTCGGTCTTGAAATTTCTTTGTAAAGGTTGATTTAACTTGCGTATTTTAGTAGATGCCGATGCTTGCCCTGTTAAGGAAATTATCGTCATGCACGCAAAAAAGCATGATATACCTGTTACTATGATAATCGATACTAGCCACGAATTAAATGATGGTTATAGTGAAATTATCACCGTCGATAAAGCGAGGGACAGCGTTGATATTAAGCTAATTAATATCACTAACGCAGGTGATATTGTCGTCACTCAAGATTTTGGAGTAGCAGCAATGGCGCTAGGTAAAGGTGCAATTCCAATTAATCAGAACGGGCTAATTTTCACTGACGATAATATGGATAGGCTTTTATTAGAGAGATATATTGGGCATAAAGTCCGCAGATCGGGTGGACGTACACGAAATATGAAAAAACGCACTAAAGATAACGATAATGCCTTCGAAAAAGCATTTGTGCAACTACTTAAAACGCAATTGAAGACATAAAAAAAGGTATCACCAATTGGTGATACCTTTTTTGCTATTAGGATAGTTTTATTTACTTTGCGCCTTTTCCATAAATCTATCTGAATCTACTATAAAACGTGAATGCGTGCCTTTACCGATTATGCCTGCTTCGTCGGACGCAGTAATATCAAAGTCAACTCGCTTCCCATCTATGGCGGTAATCGTCGCCGATGCGCTGACATTCCTGCCCTTTACGGTAGCGGATAAATGGGAAATGTTTACCATCGTTCCTACTGAAGTTTCACCATCTTCTAGAAATTGTGATAAAGCTGTTGCGGCGGCATTTTCCATCAATGCTATCATCATTGGAGTTGCAAATACCTCTAGATCGCCACTTCCAACAGATTTTGCCAGCATATTTTCATTTACAATAGCATCAACTGTATTACTAGTACCTACTAATATGTTTTTCATATAATCCTCCTTAAACTTTATCAATGGCAAAATGCGTTCCGATCTCTTTCCCATCGAATAAATCATATAGGTTTTCGGGGCGGTCCCCATTAATGATAATGGTTTCCACACCTGCATCTAATGCAATTTTTGCCGCATGGAGCTTCGTTTGCATTCCACCCGTGCCAAGATCCGAGCCTGCACATCCTGCGCAAGCAAGCAATTCATCATCAATCTTATTTACAAGAGGTAGGAGTTTAGCATCATTATTCAATCTAGGATCTTTATCGTACAGACCGTCGATATCGGTAAGTATAACTAGCAGGTCGGCATTAACTAGAACACTAACAATTGCTGATAATGTATCGTTCTCACCGAATGTGCCCCCCATATCAATTTCCTCACATGATACTGTATCATTCTCATTGATAATAGGTATAGTATCATATTCTAATAGACGGTTAAGAGTATTGACAACATTTCGTTTTAACCCATCATTTGCAATGACATCCCTAGTTAGTAAAACTTGCGCTACGATATGCTCATATTCTGAAAAATACCCATCGTACATATACATAAGTTCGCATTGCCCGATAGCAGCGCATGCCTGTTTAGATGGCATATCCGACGGACGCCCATCAAGCTTTAACTTCCCAACGCCGACGCCGATAGCGCCGGATGTTACAAGAAGAATCTCTTTGCCAGAGTTTTTCAAATCGGAAAGGACTTTAACTAAACTCTCCATTCTGCGAATATTGATTCGCCCCGTTGAATGCGTCAATGTTGACGTTCCTATTTTTACAACAATTCTTTTGCTGTCTTTTAAATTCATATAAAATCTCCTCATAGGTATTTGGATGATATGTTATATAATTAGATACTGCGTATTTCTAATACAGCTATCCAGCCTATTCAGCTACATACTAATCACTTCATAACCTTCGCTTATATATTTTTTCATTCCTGCGTGTCCTGACATATCGCTTAACATTGGTAGTCCGATGTTGCTTACATCTTCATATACTCCGAGCATCCTTGCACATGCGTTGCAAATGCCGGCAATAAGACCATTTTCCTTAGCTTTTAAGTATAGAGGATTCTCCTCATCTTCAAAGATGGGGACAAGCTTAACAGAGGCGCCTTCAAATATAATCTTCACCTCTGCTCCACTGGCGGCTAAATCAAGTGCATTGAACAAAATATGTTGAAAGCACATCTTTTCTCCTGTCATACCATAAAATAAAACTTTCTTCATAATACCTCTCCTTTGAAAAATCATTAGCATCGCTAATTACATTAACTATTTAGAATAGCTAACAGTATTTTTAGAATTATTCCCTTATAATTGGCTTTTTCTTGTTTGTTTACCGACGATGATGTACTCTATTAAGACAGTATCAGAAAACGATAGGAAACAAAATACTACTGCTTTATTGTATCATAGAATTTATCAATTTACAACAAGTGACTAGCTTCATTTCATCAGATTGAGCTAATTGAAATGAGAGTTATTTTCATATTAAAAATATAACTGAAATAAATTCTGTCGCGATGAACTGGGCGCTCACTTCTTTTTGGAGGCATGGCGGTTTATGTCTTTTCTGGACGATTGTCTAATTGTATTTAATAGGCATATATGATATACTAGTATTTATATTAAACCGTATAGAAGCTTAGAATATGGCTATCTCTGCAAGAATGTATTTATTCTCAATCTGCGGGGTATGAAATAGCTCTCCAAAATGAGAGCTCAAAGAGGGAGAATATCACGAGTGAAAGATGAATTGGAGGGTGGAATAGGGTGGATAATATATCTATATCGAATCAAGGATATTTGCAATTAGATATTGTAATGGAACTTTTGGGTGGCCTAAAGCAAAAAGGTAAAAAGAATATATACCCTTGTTACTGCCAGATTTGTGGATTGAATTTTACTCAGCGATATGGTGAGGTGGGGAAGGATTTTATTCATGTTCATCACAAAGTACCACTAAACCAAATCAGCGAAGAATATGAAGTTGACCCAGTGAATGATTTAATCCCTGTTTGCCCTAATTGCCACGCAATGCTACATAGAAAAGTAAACGAAAAACATTTAAGTATAGATGAATTAAAAGCTATACTTAAAAGATAATTCTTTTATCAGAGTGAGCATATAAATCCGCAATCCCCTGTATAAAGAGGGTTTGCGGATTTTATTATCTTACTCCCATTCAATTGTTGCTGGCGGTTTAGATGTAATATCGTACACAATCCGATTAATCGAACCGACTTCGTTAACAATTCTTCTAGAAACTTTATCTAGCACATCGTATGGAATTCGTGCATAATCTGCCGTCATAAAATCGTTTGTCACTACACCACGCAATGCAAGTGTATAATCGTATGTGCGTTGTGATTTTGTTACGCCGACAGATTTCATTGATGTTAAGACGCAGAAATATTGATGAATTTCTCTATCGAGCGATGCTTTTGCAATTTCATCTCTAAAAATATAATCTGCTTCACGCAGTATTTCAAGCTTCTCAAATGTTAAATCGCCTATAATTCTAATGGCAAGTCCTGGTCCGGGGAATGGTTGTCTAAATACTAACCTTTTATCTAGCCCTAGAACCAAACCTAATTGGCGTACTTCATCTTTGAATAGTTGGCGGAGCGGCTCAATAATTTCCTTGAAATCGACATAATCGGGTAGACCCCCTACATTATGATGACTTTTAATTAATGCGGCATCACCGGCACCGGATTCAATAACATCGGGGTATATTGTTCCCTGCACTAAGAAATCAACCGTGCCTATTTTCTTTGCCTCATCTTCGAATACACGTATGAATTCTTCGCCAATTATTTTTCTCTTTGTTTCCGGATCGCTAATGCCACGTAGCTTACTAAGGAATCTCTCTCCAGCATTCACACGAACAAGGTTTATGCTCCAATCGGCGAAAGCCTCCTCAACTTCATCGCCCTCATTTTTACGCATGAAGCCATGGTCAACAAAAATACAGGTTAATTGTTCTCCAATTGCCTTTGAAAGTAATGCTGCCGCAACAGAACTATCTACTCCTCCCGATAAACCGAGCAGGACCTTTTTACCTCCGACGATTTTTCGGATATTAGCAATTGACGCCTCTGCGTAGCTTTCCATTGTCCAGTCGCCAACACAATCACATACTTTATATAAGAAGTTCTGCAACAGTTCAAGCCCGTCTTTAGTGCTGCTAATTTCAGGATGGAATTGCACTCCATATAAATTCCTGCTACTATCTTGAATTGCCGCTATTGGCATATTGTCGGCATTAGCAATAGCATTGAAATTATCGGGTGCCGCCTTTATATAAGTGCCCTTACTCATCCAGACTTTGCCCTGATTTGGCAACCCATCAAACAATGTAGAAGCATTGTCAAAAGAAGCAGAAATCTCACTGTATTCATCATCTTCAGAAGAGAGTACACAGCCACCAAATGCCTTTGCCATTATATGCATACCACTACTTATACCTAGAATAGGTATGCCGATGTGCCATATTCTATCATCAATTTCACGCAATTTATTGCATACTGTATCGCCTATTAAAATAATACCGACGGGTTCCAGCTCTTTTACTTTTTCCAATTGAAGGGTATAGGGGTGAACTTCACAATAAACATTGCACTCTCTAACCCTCCTAGCTATTAATTGGTTGTTCCTGCCGCCTAAATCAAGAATTAAAACAAATTGATTTTTCATCTTTGTAATTACTGCCTTTCCGACTTTGATTTTTCATAAGTCTAAATTACAATTTAATTGTGTATCTGACTTTCTACAAGCATTATAAACTATATTTTAACACTAATCACTACTACAATGCAAGTATTTTATTTGAATTTTGATAGTAGTGTATTTTTACGATTAGATTGGGAAAAATAGCTACCTAAGGTAAAGACTATTGTTTATTAGTAAAGGAGCATGTTAATGAAACAGATTAAATCACATGGTGGCTATGTTAATAACCGTATTATAGCATTAATTCTTATTGTGATGCTATCACTAAGCACAGTTGTCAGCGCAGCAATATTTGATATGCCAGTTGTTAACAAGAGCGCAGTGCAAGAGATTGCCTTTTATACAGTAAAGGGCAATGAATTTGAATTCAGCTGCGATAATATCGAATCGAGGCTAGGTGTGCCACGAGGTACATTGCTAGGAATGACGATAACTTCATTGCCGGAATCCAGCAAAGCAAAATTCTCTATCGGCGACGATATTCTCAATGAATTCGATACTTTAACAAGAGATGATATAAATTCATTAAAGCTTTCTACAGTGAAAGATGTAGAAAAAATTGAAATAGGATTTATTCCCGATTGCACTCAAAGCATTGCCACAATTGCGACGATAAGTATTTTAGATACCTACAATAATCCGCCCAAAGTTGAGAGTGGAACATACAACACAAATAGGAATATACCAGTAATGGGGAAGATTACAGCATATGACCCCGATGGCGATATGGTGAGAATAAAAGTGATCTCAAAACCGGAGAAAGGCACTATCACTTTTAATGGTTTGTCTTTTGAATATAAACCGTATGCAAAGTCGGTAGGGAAGGATAGATTCACATTTATTTGTGAAGACAAATACGGCAATATATCTAATGAGAGCTTCGTTGATGTTATGATAGAAGATATTAAATCTAGCATTTCATATGCGGATATGAATGGCAATCCTAGTCATTATGCGGCAATAAAGTTATCGCAAAAATCCATNTTAACTGGGCNACGCATTGGCGGGCAGTATTTCCTTGAGCCAAATGTTGAAGTAAGCAGAGGGGAATTCCTTNTGATGTTAATAAGTGCCGCAATGCTTGAAAAAGAGCTTCCCCCATGTGTGAATACTGGACTTCAAAATGATAGCGAAATACCCTTATACCTGAAACCCTATGTTAAGCTAGGTATCGATAAAGGCATTATTAAGGAAAACAAATTTAATTTTAAAGAGATTCCCACACGTGCTGAGGCAGTTGTTATGGTGAGTAGGACTGCTGGAATGCCGAATGTGACGAAGCATAATCCAAATATATCGGACATAGTTCAAATTCCTGAATGGGCACTCTCATCATATATGAATTTGTCAGCGTATAAGATGCTTGATTTGCATGACGGAAAAGCCCATCCTAACAATGCGTTAACACGGGCGGGAGCGGTCGATTTGATATGGCAACTATGGAAATACGCAGATACAGTCCGTTAGATGAAAATCCTCCATACTGAAATCCAGTATGGAGGATTTTATTACTTATTTAATGGCTTGCATATAACCGAAAATGGATATTGTGAACGCAGATATTCCATGCATTTCATAGCACTTTCATACTTATCTATAGTGAATAGTCCGTACACCGCAGTACCACTGCCACTCATAGATGCGCCGACGGCTCCCATCGATAACATGGATTCACGTATTATTGAAATATCTTCATCTTCAGAAAGTTGTTCGAAAATGTTTCCAATATATCCACCCACTTGCGATAGGTTGCCAATTGCTAATGCTGATATAACATCATCTGTGTACACTTTTGCTCTTCTACTAGAATTGGAATTATAAATACTATCAAATTTTGCATAAGCCTTCGGCGTACTGACGCCGCCAACAGGCTTTGCAACTACGATATAACAGTCCGATAATTTGGGCGCTGGCGTGATAATCTCGCCAATACCCTCACATAGTTGTGTGCCGCCGACAATGCAAAATGGCACATCGGCACCAATTGCAACACCAATATCGCAAAGTTCACTCGTCGATAATCCTGTATCATATAGCTTATTCAGACCTATTAGCATAGCGGCGGCATCGGCACTTGCTCCACCAAGCCCCGCTTGCGATGGAATTCGCTTTTCCACATGGACGGATACACCTCTATCCTTAATTCCAACCGTGTTAAAGAATTGTATTGCCGCCTTTAATATGCTATTTTCCTCATTCAGAATTAACGTATCATCGTCACTAGATAGAATAATTTTATCACCATATCTAGAAATATTCAATGTATCGTGAATGCTAATTGATTGCATCACTGTTCGTAAAAGGTGGTAATTATCTTTCCTAACTCCTACAATATCAAGGGATAGATTAAGCTTAGCATAAGCATTAATGATAATGCTTTTTTGCATAGGATACAACACACCTTTCAGTACATAATACTATAATAGTTATCCTTCCAATTCTTTTAGGAAGCATTCTATTCGCTCAATTGCAGTTTTAAGGTGGTTAAGTGAATATGCATACGATACACGGACATATCCTTCACCACTTTCACCGAATGCATTCCCCGGCACAACTGCGACTTTCTGTGATTTTAGCAGTCTTTCGCAAAAATCGTTCGATGATAGACCTGTGCCCTTTATCGATGGAAATACATAAAATGCTCCCTCTGGTTCAAAGCAGTCGAGACCAATGCGGTTAAAACTGCTAACTAGATATTTACGACGAATATTGTATTCTTTGCGCATATATTCGATATCTGCATCGCAATTTTCGAGCGCATCAATTGCGGCATATTGGCTAACAGTAGGGGAGCTCATAATAGCATATTGATGTATTTTAAGCATCTGCTTTATAATAGGAGCAGGGCCAACTGCGAACCCTAATCGCCATCCCGTCATTGCATAATTCTTTGAAAATCCGTTTATCAAGATAGTTCGTTCACGCATATTATCAATTTCAACAATTGAAACATGCTTGTCGCTATATGTTAATTCTGAATATAGCTCATCGGATAGTATAATTATATTAGTATCTCTTAAGCACTTTGCAATCTCCTCTAGGTGCGGGCGCTTCATAATAGCGCCGGTCGGATTGTTTGGATAGGGGAGAACTAACATTTTAGTTTTAGGTGTAATTTTCGCCTTAAGAGAATCGGCAGTTAAGCGGAATTTATCTTCATGCAATGTCTTTACTGGGACGGGAACACCGCCAGTTAAAGTCACGATAGGCGAATAACATACAAAGCTGGGTTCAGGAATAAGTACCTCATCGCCCGGATTTATTAGTGCACGAATAGCAAGATCAATAGCTTCCGAACCGCCGACCGTAACAAGAGTTTCATTTTCGGGATTATATTGCACTCCGATTCTATTGTGCATATATTTGCAAATCGATTCCCTTAGCCCGATTAATCCAGAATTAGCAGTATAGCTAGTTTTCCCTTTTTCAAGCGTCCTAATTGCAGCTTTTCTAACTGACCATGGTGTTTTAAAGTCGGGCTCACCAATAGCGAGGGAGATTGTCCCCTCTATTGCCGATGCCATATCAAAGAACCGCCGTATTCCGGATGGTTGAATATCATAAGCGTTATTTGCTATTAGTTTATCATAATCTATCACAAAGAGATTAAGCCCCTTTCATCAGTGTCTTCTTTCATAAGAAAAATTCCCCTTTCTTTATATCTTCTTAGTACAAAATGAGTGGATGTAGCTAATACACCACTGAGCGGCGCTAATCGTTGTGCAACGAATAAAGCAATATCACGAAGATTCCTACCACTAATAGTAACAGATAAATCATATTCACCGCTCAGTAGATATACACTATCAACTTCATCAAATTGCATAATGGTTGAAGCAATATCATCAAAGCCGAAGTTCGGCTGCGGAGTCACCTTCAATTCAATAAAGGCAGTGACGGAATCTTGATCCGCCGCCTCCTCATCTATAATAGCGCTGTATCCATTAATAATTCCAGTGCGCTCATATTCTTTGATCTGGTCCGCAACTTCCTCTGCGGTAACGTCGAGAATTGAGGCAAGTTCATTATTAGATAGACGAGCATTCTGTTTTAGTAAATGTAAAAGAGTATCCATTTCATTACCTCCAACCTAAAAAATCAAGTTATCGAATTCCCCTATTAATGGGACAAATCTTATAAATTTTAATCCTTATTGTAACATAAAATTTTGTCGATGTCTATACTACAAAAGAAAAACATTACTTAAACGCTGATGAAATTTGCCTTTCTGTCCTTAAAATAAGTTATTTTATCAAATCCAATCTCCTTAGCTATAGCAATAGCTTCAGCGGTGCCTTTGCCAACGTCTTTTACTCGATGCGCATCAGAACCGATACTAATAAGCTTACCGCCAATATCATGATAGAGCTTAATGCATTGGTAATCGGGCAATGTATCACCAAGTGGCCCCCTTAGCCCAGAAGTATTAATTTCGAGTGCAATTCCCTTTTTAATCATAACCTTATATATGGATTTAATCTTATCATAGTAATTTTCAAGATTAACTTTAATATCAGTTCTACCGTGAATATACCTAATCGGGTAGGTAAAATGTGCAATAGCATCGCACTTCCCCCATTCACATATTTCATGTAATTCTTCAAAATATCTAGTGAGTAATTCATGTATATCCTGCTCATAGTAATCAAGAAAATAGAAATCTTCGTAACCTTTCATTTGATGAAGTGCACATAGAACGAAATCAAGCCCCATTTCAGAAATTAGCTTTTCTGAAAATGAAATGTTCTGCGTTGGTTGCCCTAATTCTACACCTTTTAAAATTTCCATCTTGTTATCAAATCGTGGCTTTATTTCGTCAATTTCCTCTAAGCAATTTTGAATTGCCATGCTAATGCCATTATCACTGAATTCATGTGCCTCACAATGGTCGGTTATAGCATATATCTCAATGCCTAGTTCCGCAGCACGATTACACATATCTAGGACTGTTTCGCTGCCATCCGGAGAATGCTTAGTATGTGAGTGGCAATCAATAATTACTGAATTCATTTCTATTCCTCCTAACATTTATTACTACTATAATACCACATTTTCAATAAAAGCAACACAAAAATTGAGTTTTAAGAATAAAAATTGTTACTTTACCATGTTTAATAATATGATTTCTTGTGCTATAATATAATAGGTGAGAAAAAATGCTAACAATCGGGAGGAGCAAATAATAATGAAAGCAGTTGTAACCGTTATCGGGAAAGATACAGTTGGAATATTGGCTAAAATCAGTACTATTTGTGCAAAACATAAAGCGAATGTAATGGACGTAACACAGACTATTATGCAAGATTTATTTGCCATGATTATGCTAGTAGATATTACAGAACTAGATATTGATTTTCTTGTTTTATCCGACGAATTGAGTGCGGCTGGTGAGAAAATGGGGCTCTCCGTTCATGTAATGCGTGAGGACATATTCAATTCAATGCACAGAATATAAATTCGGAGGATAAGAAAGAGAAATGCATAATGTAAAAGATATACTTGAAACAATTAGAATGATTCAAGATGAGCACCTCGACATTAGAACAATTACAATGGGTATTTCACTACTTGATTGTATAGATGAAGACATCAATAAGGCTTGTGATAAAGTTTACGAGAAAATTGTAAGAAAAGCAAGTAATCTTGTCAAAGTGGGGGAAGATATTGAAAAACAATATGACATTCCGATAATAAATAAAAGAATTTCCGTGACGCCAATAGCTATGATAGCGGCGGCAACGGGGAAAAGTCCAGTTAAATTCGCTAAAGCATTGCAACGTGCCGCAGATACTTGCGGTGTCAATTTCATTGGTGGATATTCCGCACTTGTGCAAAAGGGCTTTTCAGCAGGCGATCTAGCTTTAATCGAATCAATCCCTGAGGCACTTTCCGTTACTGAAAATATTTGCTCATCTGTTAATATTGGCTCAACTAAAGCTGGAATTAACATGGACGCAGTCGCCCTGATGGGTAGAATCGTTAAGCAATCAGCGGAGCTAACTGCCGATAGGGATTGCATCGGATGTGCAAAGCTTGTTGTATTTTGCAATGCGCCTGAGGATAATCCTTTCATGGCTGGTGCATTCCACGGTGTCGGTGAACCCGATTGCGTTATCAATGTTGGTGTATCGGGCCCCGGTGTTGTGCGCTCTGCAATTGCAAAATATCCGAATGCAGATATAACTGAAATTGCCGATGTTATAAAGAAAACGGCATTTAAAATAACACGTATGGGTCAACTTGTCGGAGTTGAGGCATCGGAAAGATTAGGAGTGCCCTTCGGCATAGTTGATTTATCACTCGCACCGACACCAGCAGTTGGGGATTCGGTGGCATATATATTGGAAGAAATCGGACTCGAAACTTGCGGCACACATGGAACGACGGCGGCGCTTGCCCTCCTTAATGACGCAGTGAAAAAGGGCGGAGTGATGGCATCATCCCATGTAGGCGGATTGTCGGGTGCGTTCATACCCGTATCGGAAGATGCTGGCATGATAGCAGCAGTTGAGCAAGGGGCATTATCTCTTGAAAAGCTTGAGGCTATGACGGCAGTATGTTCAGTGGGGCTCGACATGATTGTAGTGCCGGGTGATATAGAGGCGGAAACTATTTCAGCAATTATAGCCGATGAAGCCGCCATTGGAATGGTAAATTCTAAAACAACGGCGGTTAGGCTCATTCCCGCAATAGGGAAGGAAGTTGGCGATCGCCTAGAATTCGGCGGTCTACTCGGCGCTGGCCCAGTTATGAATATCAATACTAAATCTTCAGCAAAAATGATCAACCGTGGTGGTAGGATACCAGCGCCGTTGCAAAGCTTGAAGAATTGANCAAGTGTAAATTAGTCCATATTGCACAGAAGAATTTATAATTCGTGCTATTTTTTTAACAAAAATATGCTTGCATGATTCATGAGTTAGGTATAGCATGTATATGGGCAGGGGTAGAGATTGACGAGATATTCGTTAGATCCTGTCCCTGTCTTGTTGTAGTAGGGGAGGTGCTCATTATGATAAGTATTATTAACCAAATTATAGAACTTGATAAGCGTGCAGAAGAAAAAATTGCTGAAGCGCACGAAATTAGCATTAGGCTTTTAGCTGAGGCAAAAGAGGAAGAAATTAAAATTGAAGAACGCACTAAGGAGCGGATTGCCCGACGTATTTCTAAAACTGAAAAGATGGAGAAAGAATATCTTGATGAACAAATCGCTATAATCGAGCAGAATAAGCAAAGGGATATTGATCTTTTAAGCGAGAAGTTTAACGCAAGTAAATCAAAATGGGAGCGAGAAATAATCGATAACATTATAGGAGTGGGCTCCAATGCTTGAAAATTTATCAACCAAAGCCATAGTAACTAAAGCAAGGACAATGTATGGCAGGCGATTAAAGAAAAAGGATTACGACGAACTCCTTAGAAAAACAACGGTGAGTGAAGTTGCCGCATATTTAAAGAATTATTCTAGACATTCTAAAACACTATCATCGTATAATGAAAACACAATTCATAGAGGACAACTTGAAAATTTAATACGTCGAGAAGAGTTCGATATGTATATACGACTTTGCAATTTTGAGCATTTACACGGGCAGAACCAATTCTATGATTATATACTCAGACGCATGGAGATCGAACAGATTCTCTACCGTATAATGCTGCTCAATACCAATAGAAGCGAAGAATATATCACGTCATTACCTAGCTTTTTGATTAATAGAGCTAGTTTTGATTTAATTGAATTGGCAAAGGCGCAGAATTTCAGTGGTTTGCTTGATGTGCTTGTGTGCACTCCATATGCTAAAGTATTAAAAGAATTTGAGCGACCGGAGAATGAACTAATTGACTACACTTTATGCGAAGTTGCATTATATGCGTATTATTACGATCAACTCTTAAAGAGTGTGCAAAAAGGATTCTACGGCAAGGTGAGAAAGCAGCTTGACAGCAGCATTCGCATGTCGATAGACCTTGCAAATATCACTAGAGTATATAGATTTAGGATTTTATTCGATGAAGATGAAGATTATATAAAAGAGCGATTAATTCCTTTTAGCGGTAGCCTAAAACCGAAAAAACTTGATACTTTAATTTCTACTGATAATATAGATGATTTCTTTGAGCATTTTTCAAATATAAGCTATTCAAAGAAGCATGATATAAAGAAAAATGAATTTATCGAGAGAGAAACACACAGAGTGATTTATGACACTTTTAAGAAACAAATTATTTTTTCGACAGATGCGCCCATTGTATTTTATTCACTATTTAAAATATTCGATATAGAGGTCGAGAATTTGACTAATATTATTGAGGGAATTAGATATGGGATTCCACCGGATGAGATAGAGAGGTTGCTTATTTATTAGATGAAACAATATTTTGATTTATCACTTGATGATTTGCAAATACTAGAGAAAGGGGGATTTTCGTCTTAATTATGATGAAAATCGAAGGGAGTAAAACATGGCTATAGAAAAAATGTCATTAGTCAGCATTACTGGCAATTTGAACGACCTTGATATGGTGCTCAATCATTGCATTGAAAGTGAATGCTTCCATATAGACGTTGCAGCAAATTCACACGGCGCACCGAGGGGATTCCGTGTCCTAGATGAGGAAAATCCATATTCGCCGATACTCAAAAAGCTAACCGATTTAGCATCGAAAATGTCAAGAAAGCTCAAGTATGCTGATTATAGCAAATTAGATATAAACATGGCGGACGAACTTGAAAAGTATGTTGATGGTTTGGATAAGAAAGCTACAAAATTGTGTGCCCGCCGTACAGAGCTAACGGAATCGGTAGCAAATTACGAACAGGCACTTCAGCAAATAATCCACGTTGATGGTTTAGATGTGAATTTCGAAGATATTTTTTCGTGCAAACACGTAAAAGTAAGATTCGGAAGATTGCCAAAAGATAATATGCCCAAGTTATCGTACTATGATAAAAATACATTTTTCTTCTTCCCATTTAGCACGGAGGATGATTATTACTGGGGATTCTATTTTGCACCATTAACTAAAGTGGCAGTTATAGACGATATATTCGATTCACTTTATTTCGAGAGGGTGCGACTACCCGATTATGTAAATGGAACTGCGGATGAGGCAATTGCCCATCTGAACAATATTATAGCAAAGGAAAAGACCGAGCTTGCTAAAGTAAAAAAGAAGATAAAAAAATTATCACGTAAGAATGCATCGAAGTTAAATATGGTATATAGTAAGCTGAAGTTTAACAATGATACATTTGAAATGAGGAAGCTTGTTTCAGTCGCAAACGATAAATTTTACATGGTCGGATTCGTACCAAAGAGGCATGCGGACTGGTTTATTAAGAAAATTGATGATATTGAAAATATATCAGCAANCGAGATGCCTCACGATACTGACTCAAGACTTGACCCACCGGTAAAACTTGTGAACAATTCACTTGTAAAGCCGTTTGAGCAATTAGTTGGAATGTATGGATTGCCCAAATATGGCGGAATAGACCCAACTACATTTGTCGCAATTGCGTATACATTGCTATTTGGAATAATGTTCGGTGATG
>JGI24708J26588_10000879_pt1 | contig 24515 bp, 18 predicted proteins | sample BioPla1DNA2_FD_26588 | JGI IMG/M metagenome (IMG submission 26588) | reverse complement strand
CGAATCCTTCTCCCTCCACCAATATGCGGGAATAGCTCAGCTGGTAGAGCATCACGTTGCCAACGTGAGGGTCGCGAGTTCGAGTCTCGTTTCCCGCTCCAATTTTAAAAAACACCTTCGGGTGTTTTTTTTTATTTTATTAAAAGGTTCTGGGGAAATTTTAATATAACATTTAGAAAAAAGACTCCTTTCTTTGGCTTTTATGAGTTCTTTAAATATTACCAGAGAAGGAGTCTTTTTATATAAGAAATTATACAAAAAAATAGTTCTTTAAATACCTTTGTTTTTTGATGTAGATTATAATATAATTTATTATGATTAATTAATAAAGTCAGGATAGAAAGGAGAGTTATAATGAAAAGAAGTTTGAAAGCATTTATTTTTGATCTGGATGGAGTTATTACTGACACTGCAGAGTTTCACTATCAGGCCTGGAAAAGGTTAGCTGCAGAAGAGGGTATCCCTTTTACCAGAAAGGATAATGAAGAGCTGAGAGGGGTGTCCAGGGAAAGGTCACTTGAGCTGGTTCTGGCCGGTAGAGAATATACTGCAGAAGAAAAAAAGCTTTTAATGGACAGGAAAAATCAATACTATAAGGAGCTGATAACTACAATTACTCCGGATGATCTCCTGCCCGGTGTAGCTGATTTGATAAAGAAACTTAAAGAAAATGGCTACAAACTTGCCCTGGCATCAGCCAGTAAAAATGCTAAGACTGTTATCAAAAATTTAGAACTGGAGGAAGTCTTTGAATATATTGCAGATGGCTATAGTGTACAAAATAGTAAACCTGCTCCTGATCTTTTCCTGTTTACTGCAAACAAGATCGGTGTATCTCCGGAAAATTGTGCAGTTTTTGAGGATGCCAGATCTGGAGTGGAAGCAGCCCTGGCTGCCAATATGCTGGCTGTTGGTATAGGACCAGCTGAGAGGGTAGGAATTGCTGATTATGTATATGAAACTATGGCTGATGTGGATTTAGATGAAATTTTGGGAGAGAGGGAGTAATATGCCTGTGCATAAAAGTTTTATAATAATTAAAGAAGGATATTCTGAAAATATAGAGAATATATAATTATACGAATGCAACCGGTTGTATTTTTTAGGTCCTGTTTTAATATTGAGGGTTTGGAATGTATTATTGATAGCCTAAAATCTGTACAAGGATAAATTCTTATAGAAAGGAGGCTTTTGAAGTGGAAGAAAAAATTGCCTTATTTCCTTATGAACCCTGGTCTGTTACGGAAAGGGAATTCAATGTAGAGAAAAATCACTTCAGTGAGGCCATATTTTCCCTGGGTAATGGGTATATGGGGATGCGTGGTACTCTGGAGGAAGATTATACAGGACCGGATAATACTACAACACCAGGTATGTACATAAATGGTGTATATGCTTCAGAGGGAATAATTTATGGAGAAGAAGCACCTGACCTTCCTGAAAAAAGCCAGACCATCATAAATATTGCTGAGTGGTCAAATATAAATATCTATCTCGATATGGAGAAGCTTGATTTATTGAAAGGAGAAGTAAGAAATTACAGGCGGGCTCTTGATATGAAAAAGGGAGTCCTGGAAAGGGAGTTTATCTGGGAAAGTTCGACAGGGAAACAAATTCAGTTCTGGATTACGAGATTTTTATCCCAATCCTCTCCTCATACTGGCCTGGTTATATATAAATTTAAACCTCTGAATTTCTCCGGTTCTATAAGACTGGTCACCCGGTTAGATGGGAATTCACAAAATTATCACTTTCCCAGGGAGAAAAAACTGCTTGCAATAGAAGAGATTGCTTTTCAGGAAGATATAGAATATCTTGTACAAAGGGCAGATAGTACAGGAATACAGATCTTTATGGCTGTTGCAAATTATTTTGATACTGAAAAAGTAATCAGGAAAGAAAGCAGGGAGGTTCTTTCCGGAAAGTTAATTTCCCAATATGACCTGGAAGTAAGGGAAGGTGAAGAATATTGCCTGTCCAGGCATCTGGCTGTTTATACATCACTGGATCTGGAGTATAATAAAGAACTACATAGGGATGATCTGAAAGAACTGGTGCTGTCAGAACTTAAGACCGGGCTGGCAAAGGGCAGCCAGGTCCTGTTGACTGAGCACCTGGAATATATGAAGGAATACTGGGAGGACATGGATATAAAAATAGCCGGGGACCCTGCCCTTCAACAGGCTTTCAGGTATAATGCCCTGCAGCTCTTGCAATCTGTTGGCCGTGATGGGAAAACAAATATTGCAGCTAAAGGTCTGACCGGTGAATTTTATGAGGGGCATTACTTTTGGGATACAGAGATCTATATAATACCGTTTTTCCTCTACAGCAGGCCGGAGTTTGCCAGGAGTCTCTTGATGTATCGTTATGATAAACTGGATAAGGCCAGGGAAAACGCCAGGAGAATGAAACTGGATGGTGCCCTCTATCCCTGGCGTACTATAAATGGAGAAGAGGCCTCAGGATTCTTTATGGGCTCTACAGTTCAATACCATATAAATGCTGATATAGCCTATGCCATCTATCAGTATTATCATGCAACAGGGGATAAGGAATTCCTATATAGATATGGGGCAGAGATCCTGGCTGAAACAGCCAGAATGTGGACAGACCGGGGTGATTATATACCCCTGAAAGGGAATAAGTTCTGTATTAATGTAGTCTGTGGCCCGGATGAATACACGCCTGGAGTAAATAATAATTGCTATACGAACTATATGGCGAAATTCAATCTTGAGTTTGCCCTGGATGTAATGAAGAAGATGGAAAAGGAAGAGCCTGACTTATATACTAAATTAAAAAGAAAGATAAACCTGGAGGATGAGGAGCTGAAGGAATGGGAGAAGGCTGCTGAGGCCATGTACCTGCCTTTCTCCGGGGAACTTGGAATCCATCCTCAGGATGATTCATTTCTTTACAAAAAACAAATAGATATATCAACTATACCTGCAGAGGAGATTCCCCTGGTCAGAAATTGGCATCCTTTAATTATCTGGCGGTATCAATTGATTAAACAGGCTGATGTAATATTATTGATGTTCCTTTTAGGAGATCAATTTACCCTGGAGGAGAAAAGAGCAAATTATGATTTTTATGAACCCAGGACCATCCATGATTCTTCTCTTTCTCCTGCGATTTATAGCATTATAGCCAGTGAAATTGGATATGCAGATGATGCCTATAAATATTTTATGCGGACTGCCCGGATAGATCTGGATGACTATAACGGGAACACCTATCAGGGCCTTCATACTGCCGGAATGGCGGGCTCATGGCTTGCGCTGATTCAGGGTTTTGCGGGCATGAGGAATCATGCCGGTAAGTTGTTTTTCTCACCCCGGCTGCCTGACAAATGGGAGCAGTTAGAGTTTAAGGTAAAATATCAAAAAAGGATTATAAAAGTTGTAATTACTAAAGATAAAACTGAATATACCCTAATCAGCGGGGAGGGGCTAAAAATTTACCATAATAGAAATGAAATATTGTTGGAAAAGGGTAAGAGTATTCAGGCTCCGTAGTGGAAAGATTATAAATAGTGCAAAAATTTACTTGATTTTTCTTTAAAATCATTATAAAATTAAAGTGGAATACAACCGGTTGCAATAAAACTATTTATCATCAAAGCAATAGGGGATAAATCAGGAAACCATTATAGAGTAAATTAAGTAAGAATACAACCGGTTGCAAGAAATAATAACGAGGAGGTTATAAAATGAAAAGGTGTGTTGCTTTACTGTTGGTCTTCTTGCTTATTTCAGGTATAGGTGTTTTTGCCAGGGAGACTGTCACGGTGATGGGTGTCTGGGGAGGTGTAGAATTAGAGGCTTTTGAAAAGGTCATGGAAACCTTTGAGGCTGCCACGGGTATTGAGGTTGAATTTGAAGGAACCAGAGACTTGCCGACCTTATTAACAACCCGTATAGAGGCAGGAAATCCTCCTGATATTGTAGTTCTTACAGGTCTAGGTATGATGAATGATCTGGCCAATGATGGAGTATTGGTAGAATTGAGCAATGTGCTTGATATGAAAAAATTTGCTGAAGAGTATAATCCGGTCTGGAGAGAACTGGCTACTTATGAAGGCGGCCTCTATGGTCTTTATATTTCTGCTGATGTAAAGAGTCTGGTCTGGTATAATCCAAAGGCTTTTGCCGCTAATGGCTATGAAGTGCCGGGAACATGGGAAGAATTGGAGGCCCTTTCGAAAAGGATGATTGCCGATGGTAATATTCCCTGGTCTGTCGGTATGGAATCAGGAGCTGCCAGCGGCTGGCCCGGTACTGACTGGATAGAGGATATAATGTTGAGAACAGCCGGCCCGGAAGTTTATGACCAGTGGGTGAACCATGATATCCCCTGGACAGATGCAAGGGTAAAAAGGGCTTTTGAGATTTTCGGTAGTATAGTAAGAGATGAGGCCTATACCTGGGGTGGTCCGATTGCTGTTAATGCCACTAATTTTAATGATGCGGTAGCTCCCTTGTTTATGGATCCTCCACAGGCCTTCATGCACCGTCAGGCCAGTTTTATAACCAGTACTATTAGAGAAAATAATCCGAATTTAGTTGCCGGTGAAGATTATGATTTCTTCCCCTTCCCTCCAATTGAAGAGGAATATGGGACTCCAGTATTGGGTGCAGCGGATATGGTTTCTTTACTTACAGAAAAACCCGCAGCCAAACAGTTTATGAGATTCCTTGCAACTCCCGGAGCCCAGTCAATCTGGGTAGGAGAGCTTGGTAAGATTGGTGTCAACAAAAGGATAAATCCTAATGTTTATCCTGATGAGTTGACAGCCAAAATGGCTGCTGTATTACAGGATGCTACAGTCTTTAGATTTGATGGTTCTGACTCCATGCCGGGAGCAGTCGGCTCCGGGGCTTTCTGGACCGGTATTGTAGATTATGTTAATGGTGAAGATCTTGACAGTGTGCTGGAATATATCGAAGCAGTTGCGGATGAGACCTATACAGGCGGTGCAGCTACTGATTAGGGGGTTGTTTATTCCATGAATATAAAAAATAAAAAGTGGTGGGTGGCTCTATTTTTAGGGCCCGCCCTTTTTTTCATAACACTTTATTTATTATATCCATTACTGCATACTATTGTAATCAGTTTTTTTGATAAACGTTCTGAGGCCTTTGTCGGTTTAGAAAACTATATCTATTCATTTTCTTCACCTGTCATGAGAGCTGCCTTCAGAAACAACCTGATGTGGCTGGTATTTTTCACTATTGGAACAGTTGGCCTGGGCTTATTATTTGCGATTTTAGTAGATAGGGTGAAGTATGAAAAATTTGCAAAAACAATAATCTTTATGCCTATGGCAATATCTTTTGTTGGCGCCGGTGTAGTCTGGAAGTTTATCTATACATACCGGCCCGTGATGACAGAGCAGATCGGCCTTTTAAATCAACTCGTAATATTATTTGGAGGAAAACCACAGGGCTGGCTTTTGCGCGGCCCGTGGATGAATAATCTGGCACTGATTTTTGTTGGTATCTGGATCTGGACGGGTTTTTCCATGGTGATTCTATCTGCTGCCTATAAAGGAATACCCAAAGAGCTGATAGAGGCTGCCAGGGTTGATGGTGCCAATGAGTGGAGGGTCTTTTTAAATGTTATTATTCCATCAATGGCCGGTACCATAATCTCTGTTATGACCACAATGGTTATAAATGTCCTGAAGATATTCGATATAGTCTATGTTATGACAAACGGTAATTATGGAACAGAGGTTATAGCCAATAGAATGTATAAAGAGATGTTCCAATACCGGAATTACGGACGTGCCAGTGCCATTGCTGTAGTATTATTTCTCTGTATCATCCCGGTCATTATATTGAATATCAGGCGGGAGAAAGGGGGTAACTGATTAATGGCGTTGAGAAAGGCTTCGGCCAGGTTTATCTTACATTCTGTTATAATCATTTCACTGATTATCTGGATAGTACCTACCTTGGGGTTATTGATTACATCTTTCCGCCCGGCAGAAGAGGTGAACAGTACCGGCTGGTGGACAGTTTTTAGCAGTCCCCTGGATTTTACTAAATATACCCTGGATAATTACCGGCAGGTTATAAAAGCCGGTGGTATGGGTATTGCCTTCAAAAATTCCCTTATCATTACTGTTTTTGGTACACTGTTTCCTGTTTTGATTGCGGCTTTTGCAGCCTTTGGATTATCCAGGCTCTATTTCAGGGGAAGAAGTTTTATTTATGCCCTTATTGTCAGTTTGCTGGTAGTCCCTCTACAGCTGACCTTTATACCGATTTTGAAGCTGTATAATATTCTAAATCTATCAGGTACTTTTACAGGTTTATGGTTAGCCCATACAGCTTACGGCTTACCTCTTGCTGTATATATACTCCACAATTTCTTCCAGTCCCTGCCTGATGATCTTTTTGAGGCTGCCTTTATTGATGGGGCTTCAACCTGGACAGTTTTTGTCCGCCTTGCCCTCCCCCTGTCAGTGCCGGCCCTTGCCTCTCTTTTTATTTTTCAGTTTTTATGGGTCTGGAATGACCTTCTGGTAGCGCTGATCTATCTGGGAGGGTCAGGGCAGGTAGCTCCATTGACAATGAGGCTGACCAGCCTGGTGGGTTCCCACGGCCAGGACTGGCACCTATTGACATCAGCTGCTTTTATTTCAATGCTTATGCCCCTGGTAATTTTCTTTTCTCTCCAGCGTTATTTTGTAAAAGGTATCCTGGCAGGTTCAGTAAAGGGATAAGAGGAATAGAAAGACAAATGGCGAATAGCTTATATAATATAAAGATAAGAAAAGATAATAAGGATAATCAGGTGATAGTCTAATGGAGAAAAAAACCATGAAGGATATTGCCCTGGAAGCAGGTGTTTCCAAGTCTACAGTTTCCAGGGCTTTGAGGGATGACCCTAGGGTCAATGAAAAAACAAAAGAAAAGATCAGGAAGATTGCCAGAAAATTGAACTATCAGCCCCATAAAGCTGCCAAGGCTCTTGCCAATAAGAATACCAGTATTATTGGAATAGTATTTCCCCGTTCACCCCGTTCTGTCGCTGATCCCTTTTTTCTGGAGTTTTTACAGGGGATCAGTGAGATTGCCATTAGCAGCGGCTATAGCCTGACCCTGCATAATGATGATATCTATCAGGGAGAAAAACTGGATACTATTTTTAACAGGCACAATATGGATGGTATTATTCTTACTGAACCATGGCTAGATGACCCGCGGATAGTTCATTTGAAAAGGGAAGGCCTGCCTTTTGTCTTTCTGGGAAACCCAATGGGGGATGAGGATGTACCCTGGGTGGAGACAGATAACCGGATTGGTGCATATACTGCAGTAAGTTATCTCCTGGATAGAGGACATGAAAGGATTGCTACTATTACCGGCCCGCTGGATCTGGTAGCAGGCCGTTACCGCCTGCAGGGTTATAAAGATGCTTTACTGGAAAGAGGAATAAAAATCCAGGATGAGCTTATAGTAAATGCTGATTTTACACAGGAAGGGGCTTATCAGGCAGTGAAGGAATTGTTGAAGGGGAAGGCAGGTTTTACTGCAATTTTTGCAGCCAATGATGTTATGGCTATTGGAGTAATGAAGGCCTTAAAAGAAAAGGGAATCAGGATTCCGGAAGAAATCGCAGTTATGGGTTATGATGGTATCCAGCTGGGCGAATATTTAGACCCTCCTTTGACTACTATCTATCATTCTGCAGAAGAGATGGGCAGGATTGCCATGGAATTATTACTGAAGATAATGACTGGTGAAAATATCGAGAATAAACATATATTGATAGAACCTGAATTATTAATCAGGGGCTCAGCATAAAAGCCTTGACAATATTTATTAACTTCTATATAATACTCCTATATAAAAATAGATTTATTATATGCATAATGACGATGAACAGGGAAAGTAATCTAAACACCTTTCTTATAGCGAGCTGATGATGGTGGAAGGTCAGCAGAAAGATTTGGGTGAAGTTCCCCTGGGAGTTGCAGGACTGAATTTTGAGTAGGCCCTGACGGAAGTCAACCGTTATTTCTGACAGGTTATATAATGTAGTCTTTTCTTTTGTCAGTACAGAGACTTCTATTATGTAGCTTAAAGGATGGTATAGCAGGTAAAACCTGTTCCTTTATGGAACAGGTTTTTTTGATATATAAGATTAAAATAAGTATGAGAGTAGGGAGGAGATTTTTATGAAAAAAGAAATTTATGGATTTTTAGGCCCCAGAGGTACTTTCAGTGAAGAAGCAGCCATGCTTTACTGCAATGAGGAGGATGAACTGGTACCTTTACCTTCTTTTAATGAAATCTTTGAAAGTTTAAAGACAGGTGAAATCACAAAGGGAGTTATTCCGGTGGAGAATTCCCTTGAGGGGTCAGTCAATCTCTGTATGGATCTATTGTATACCAGCTCCTTTGTTGAGGTGGTAGGAGAGATAGTACTGCCGGTGAAACAATATCTCATGGCTCCCCGGGGTATGAAAATAAGGGATATAGAAGAATTGTATTCTATCTCCCAGGTTATTGGCCAATCCAGTAATTATATAAATGAATATCTGCCTGATGCCGAGATTTATTACACCGCCAGCAGTGCCCAGGCAGCGGAATTTGTAAAGGAGGAAGAAGGCAGGGCCCTGATTGGCTCCAGAAGGCTCAGTGAGCTATATGATCTGGAAATACTGGCAGAGGAAATCCAGGATGGTTCTAATAATTATACCCGGTTTTTTGTAATAGCCAATCAGCTGGATGTAGAGAATGGTTTTCCCGAACTGGATAAGGAATATAAAACTTCTATTATCTGTGCCCCGATAGTGAATAAGGCTGGAGTACTCTACAGTATCCTGGGGGATTTTAAGAGGGAAGAGATTAATCTGACCAGGATTGAATCCAGGCCCAGTAAGAGGCAGCTGGGAGAGTATATCTTCTATATAGATATGGAAGGCCACCAAAAAAACCGCCATGTGCGGATCGCCCTGGAAGGTGTAAAGCAAAAGTCATCCTTTTTCAGGATACTGGGTAGTTATGTTAGAGGAGATTTGCTTTTTAAATAGAAGTATATTCTTTAAGTATGGACTTTTTCTTAAGTTCAATAATAGGTGTAGAAGGGAGTATTTGTTTTTATGAGTAGTAAGTATGTTGAGTTGATGAGAGAAGAGATTGGGACCTTAAAGCCCTATATACCCGGGAAACCCATTGAGGAGGTCCAGGAGGAATATGGCCTGGAGAGGGTAATTAAACTAGCTTCAAATGAGAATCCCCTTCCCCTTTCCGAAAAGGTGAGAGAGGCCATCGAGAAGGAACTGGCTGACCTCAATCGTTATCCTGATAGTGATTCCAGATTGTTGAAAGAGGCCCTGGCCCGGAAACTGGCAATCAGTGAAGATATGCTTTTATTCGGTAATGGTTCAGACGGCCTCCTGAAGGTTATCGGTGAGACCTTTATCAATAAAGGTGATGAGGTGATTGTTTCTGATCCTACCTTTGTAGAGTATATCTTTGTGGCCAATTTAATGGGAGCAGAATTGAAAAGTGTGAAGATGAAGGACTACCACCAGGATCTGGAGGGTATACTGGCGGAAATAACAGATAAGACCAAGATGATTTTCCTGACCAGCCCCCATAATCCTGCCGGTACCATTATCAGGGAAGGAGAATTGAAAGAATTTCTGGACCGGGTACCGGAGAATATACTGGTGGTCGTAGATGAGGCCTATTATGAATATGTACAGGATGAGGATTATCCTGATATTATCCAATATATAAAGCAGGGTTATCCGGTTATCGGCCTGCGGACCTTCTCCAAGGCTTATGGCCTGGCCGGACTCCGCCTGGGCTATTTATTTGCTGATTCGGCAATAGTGGCTTTGCTGGCCAAGGCCCTTGACCCCTTTAATGTCAACAGGCTTGCCCAGGCAGCAGCACTGGCGGCCCTGGAAGATGAGGAGTTTCTGGAGAGGACCATAAAGCTTAATGAAGAAGGTAAGGAATTCCTGTACAGGGAGCTGGAAAGTAGGGGTTACGGATATGTGCCGACAGAGGCCAACTTTATCTTGATAAATGTCAGGACAGATGCCCTGAAACTATTTGATGAACTCTTAAAGATGGGGGTTATCATCAGGCCGGGAGACCCGCTGGGCTATCCGGAGCATATCCGCCTGACCATTGGTACCATGGAAGAGAATAAAATATTCCTGGATTGTATTGACAAAATAAAGGGCTGATATTATAATAGTTTATTAAATAAAGGGAGAAGAGTAGAAGTATGAGTAGGGAGGTAATCATGAATAGTGATCGGATAAAAAAAGGAGTGAGCAGGGCTCCCCATCGTTCCTTGCTATATGCCCTCGGGCTGGATGAAGAGGATATAAAGAAGCCGATTATCGGAATTGCCAATGCAGCCAATGATATTATACCTGGTCATAAACATCTGGACCAGATTTGTGAAGAAGTGAAGAATGGTATCTATAGTGCTGGCGGTACACCGGTGGCTTTTTCCACCATTGGTGTCTGTGATGGTATTGCCATGGGCCATGAGGGAATGAGATATTCCCTGGCCAGCCGTGAGTTGATTGCTGATTCCATTGAAATCATGGCCAGGGCCCATCAGTTTGACGGTCTGGTTTTGATACCCAATTGTGATAAGATTGTACCGGGCATGATTATGGCAGCCCTGAGGTTGAATATTCCTGCTATAATTGTCAGCGGCGGCCCCATGCTGGCCGGCAGGCATAAAGGGCAGGCCCTGAACCTGCAGAATATGTTTGAGGCAGTGGGGGCTGTTAATGCAGGAAAGATGACAGAGGAAGAATTGAGGGAACTGGAAATGCAGGCCTGTCCGGGAGTCGGCTCCTGTTCCGGAATGTTTACTGCTAACTCCATGAACTGTCTTACAGAAGTTATGGGCCTGGCTTTACCAGGTAATGGTACTATACCGGCAGTTTTCGCCGAAAGAAAGCGCCTGGCCAGGCAGACTGGACGGAAGATTATGGAACTGGTCAATAAAGATATCCGGCCCCTGGATATCTTTACAGAAAAGACTATCGAGAATGCCCTGACTCTCGATATGGCCCTGGGTTGTTCGACCAATACTGTTCTGCATTTACCGGCCATTGTCCATGAGGCAGGCCTGGACTTTGATTTGCAGCTGATCAATAAATTGAGTACCCGGGTTCCCCATATTTGCAGCCTGGCACCGGCGGGAGAACACCATATTGAAGACCTGTATTATGCCGGTGGCATACAGGGAGTTATGAAGATACTGGCAGAAGGAGATCTGCTGCACCTGGATGAGTTGACAGTAACAGGTAAAACAATCGGGGAAAACTTGCAGGAAGTCAGGGATATTGATTATAATGTAATCAGGCCGCTGGATAATCCCTATCATCAGGAAGGGGGTTTAGCTGTTCTTACCGGCAATATAGCCCCTGACGGAGCTGTGGTAAAACAGGCAGCTGTTGCAGAGGAGATGCTGGTCCATGAAGGCCCGGCCCGGGTTTTTAGAGGTGAGGAAGCTGCCATAGAGGCTATTTCTGCCGGCAAGATTAAACCTGGTGATGTGGTGGTTATCACCCATGAAGGACCCCGGGGAGGACCCGGAATGAGGGAGATGCTGGCACCTACTGCTACCCTGATGGGTATGGGGCTGGATGATAGTGTAGCTCTGATTACTGATGGACGTTTTTCCGGCGCAACCAGAGGAGCTGCCATCGGGCATGTTTCTCCTGAAGCAGTGGCAGGAGGTTCTATTGGCATAATCGAAGAAGGAGACATAATATATATAAATATACCGGAGAGAAAACTGGAACTGAAAATCAGTGGAGAAGAGCTGGCTGAAAGACTGAGGAATTATGAACCGGAAGCAGTAAAGAAGACAGGCTATCTGGAGAGATATGCTAGGAATGTCCTATCAGCCGATAAAGGTGCTATTGTAAAATAGAATAGAATATAAAGCAGATGGAGCAGGGAGTAGTGAGTAGGGTGTGCTTTTGAATAAAACAGGTGGAGTGGTACTCCATCAGTTTAACGTACCCTGGGCTTACTGAACCCGGGGTTTTTTATTCGCATAAAAAGGCACATTTTGTAAAAAATTTACCCTTAATAAGTAGAATGAGGTGATAAGATGAGTAAGTTAACCGGGGCGGAGATTTTTATTGAGTCCTTAAAGAGAGAGCAGGTAGAAGTTATTTTCGGTTATCCAGGGGGAAAAAATATCCCCATCTATAACCTTCTTTATGATAATCCCTTTAAACATATCCTGGTGAGACATGAACAGGCAGCTGCCCATGCAGCTGATGGCTATGCCAGGAGTACCGGTAAGGTAGGAGTCTGTCTGGCCACTTCCGGGCCGGGAGCCACTAACCTGGTTACCGGTCTGGCTACAGCCTATATGGATTCTGTCCCTGTGGTGGCCTTTACGGGACAGGTAGATACTAAGTCTATTGGTACAGATGCCTTTCAGGAAGCGGATATAAGGGGTATTACCATGCCCGTAACAAAACATAATTTTCTGGTAACTGATATTAAGGACCTTGCCCGGACGATTAAGGAAGCCTTTTATATTGCCCGGACCGGCCGGCCGGGACCGGTTCTGGTTGATATGCCTATCGACGTACTGGGTGCCCGGATGGAATTTGAGTATCCGGAGACAGTGGATTTGCCGGGTTATGACCCAGACCTGACCTTAAATGGGGATAGATTGGAAAGGGCAGCTGAGGTGATCAATAGTGCTAAAAGGCCTGTAATCTTTGCCGGGGGCGGGGTGGTTACATCCGGTGCGGCAGAGGTGCTGAGGGAACTGGCCAGGAAGGCAAGGATTCCTGTCACTACTTCTTTGATGGGTCTGGGTGCCTATCCTATTGAAGATGAATTGTCACTGGGTATGCCTGGTATGCATGGGACCAGATATGCCAATTATGCCCTTTGTGAAGCAGATTTGTTGATCGGTGTCGGTGTCCGCTTTGATGACCGTGTAACTGGCAGGCTGGATGCTTTTGCCCCGAAAGCAAAGGTAGTCCATATTGATATTGACCCGGCGGAGATCAATAAAAATGTTGAAACCTTTATCTCCCTGGTAGGAGATGCAAAGGAAGTTTTGAGCAAGTTATTACCGGTGGTTGAGGAAATAGAGAGGAAGGAATGGCTGGCCCAGATAGCTGAATGGAAGCGGAAGTATCCCCTGGCCTATAAGGATGAGGGGCCTGAGATTAAACCACAGGCGGTTGTTCAGGAACTTAATAGATTGACTGAAGGTAAGGCAATTGTTGTTACTGAGGTAGGCCAGCATCAGATGTGGGCTGCCCAGTATTATAATTATTCCTACCCGCGGAATTTTATCACTTCCGGCGGCCTGGGGACTATGGGGTTTGGCCTGCCGGCTGCCCTTGGAGCCCAGGTGGGCAGGGAAGGAGAACTGGTAATTGATATTTCCGGTGATGGCAGTTTCCAGATGAATGTACAGGAGCTGGCCACTATCAGTGAATATAATCTGCCTGTAAAGATAGTGATAATTAATAATGGTACCCTGGGGATGGTCAGGCAGTGGCAGGAATTATTACATGAGAAGAGATATTCCTCTACCATCCTGCAGAACCCTGATTTCCTTAAGCTGGCAGAAGCCTATGGAATAAAGGCTATCCGGATCGATGATAAAAACCAGCTCAGTGAAAAATTAAATGAAGCCCTGGAATATGCCGGCCCTGTCCTGGTGGATGTATCCGTTGCCTGGGAAGAAAATGTCTGGCCGATGGTGCCGCCGGGAGCTGGAAACCATGAAATGATAGGAGGGGAACAGGATGACAAGTAAACGTATTTTATCCGTAACTGTTGCCAATAAGCCTGGTGTCCTGAGCCGGATAACCGGATTATTCAGCAGGAGAAACTACAATATCAATAGCTTAAATGTAGGGGAAACAGAAAATCCTGAGTATTCCCGGATGACCATCGTGGTAGACGCAGATGACCGGACCCTGGAACAGATTAAAAGCCAGCTGGATAAACTGGTTGAAGTAATTCAAATTACAGAGCTGGATAGGACCAATATTGTGGATAGGGATCTGGCCTTGATCAGGGTCAACTCCTCCAGGAATCAGCGTTCGGAAATAATCCAGATTGTGGATACCTTCAGGGCCAGGATTGTGGATCTTTCAACAGATACAATCATGATCGAGGCTACGGGTACTCCCAGTAAAATAGAGGCTTTAATTGAGATCTTAAAGGATTTCGGTATTATAGATATTGTCAGAACAGGCCTGGTTGCCTTAAATAGAGGGGTAGTAGAATAAATATAAAAATATAAGGAGTGGTTTGAAATGGTAAAAATGTATTATGATCAGGATGCTAATCTGGAATTACTGGCAGATAAGGTTATTGCCGTACTGGGTTATGGAAGCCAGGGTCATGCCCAGGCCCAGAATCTGAAGGATAGTGGTTTAAATGTCATTATCGGTCTAAGGGAAGGAAGCCAGAGTGCTGAAAAAGCCAAGGCCGATGGTTTTGAGGTTTATCCTACAGCAGAAGCAGTAAAAAAGGCTGATATTATTCAGATTCTGATCCCTGATGAGGTTCAGGCCAGGGTTTATAAAAATGATATAGAGCCCAATCTTGAAGCAGGTAATGCCCTGGTCTTTTCCCATGGTTTTAATATTCACTTCGGCCAGATTGTTCCTCCGGAGAATGTGGATGTCTTCATGGTAGCCCCCAAAGGACCGGGCCACCTGGTAAGACGTACCTATCAGGAGGGCAAAGGTGTTCCGGGTCTGGTTGCTGTTGAGCAGGATTTCAGCGGCAGGGCTTTTGACCTGGGTCTGGCCTATGCTAAAGGAATCGGTGCTACCAGGGCAGGTGTTATTCAAACAACCTTTAAGGAAGAGACTGAGACAGACCTTTTTGGTGAACAGGCTGTACTCTGTGGCGGGTTAACTGCCCTAATCAAGGCTGGTTTTGAGACTCTGGTGGAAGCCGGCTATCAACCGGAAGTAGCCTATTTTGAATGTTTCCATGAGATGAAACTCATTGTTGACCTCCTCTATGAAGGCGGTTTGAGTAATATGCGTTATTCTATCAGTGATACTGCTCAATATGGTGACCTGACCGTTGGTCCCAGAATCATCAATGAAGGGGTCAAAAAAGAGATGGAAGCAGTACTGGAGGATATCCAGTCAGGTAAGTTTGCCCGGGACTGGATCCTGGAGAATGCCGCCAACAGACCGAACTTTAATGCCCTGACCAGGAGAGACGAAGACTCTCTATTGGAAAAAGTGGGTGCCAGATTGAGAAGTATGATGTCCTGGATTAAATCCTGAGGAGAGGATGATTATTAAATGGATGTGGTGAAAATATTTGATACCACTCTGCGGGATGGGGAACAATCCCCGGGAGTCAGTTTGCTTCCTGAGGAAAAACTGGCCATTGCCCGTCAACTGGCCCGGCTGAAGGTAGATGTTATTGAGGCTGGCTTTCCCATTTCTTCCAACGGGGATTTCCAGTCAGTCAAGCTGATTGCTGAGAAGGTAAGGGATGCGGAGATTGCTGGCCTGGCCCGTTGTAATATCAAGGATATTGACCGGGCCTGGGAAGCCCTGCAAGGTGGGGAGAATCCCAGGATCCATGTCTTCATAGCCTCATCACCAATTCATATGAAGTATAAACTGAGGATGGATGAGGAACAGGTGCTGGAGAGGGCTGTTGAGTCAGTCAAATATTGTGCCCGTTATACCTCCAATATTGAGTTTTCGGCTGAGGATGCTTCCCGCAGTGAAGAGGATTTTCTTTACCGGCTTATTGAGGCAGTAATCAAGGCCGGGGCCAGGGTCATCAATATCCCTGATACTGTCGGTTATGCTGTTCCTCAGGAGTTTGGCCGGTTAATAAGAAATATCCGGGAGAATGTTCCCAATATAGATCAGGTTACCCTGAGTGTCCACTGCCATGATGACCTGGGCCTGGCTGTTGCCAACTGCCTGGCAGCTGTTGAAAACGGGGCCAGACAGGTAGAGGTGGCAGTTAACGGTATCGGTGAACGGGCCGGGAATACTGCCCTGGAGGAAATAATCATGGCACTGAGGACGAGGAAGGACTATTTTCACTTAAATGTTGAACAGGATACCACCCAGATCATGAGATTGAGTAAGATGGTTTCAAAATTGACCGGGATGCCTGTACAGCCCAATAAGGCAATTGTGGGTAAAAATGCCTTCCTCCATGAATCCGGTATCCATCAGGATGGGGTTATCAAGGAAAGGAGTACCTATGAGATAATGGATGCCAGTAGTATCGGGGTGGAGGAGGCTACCCTGGTGCTGGGTAAGCATTCCGGCCGGCATGCCTTCCGGGAATTTGTAAAGGATCTGGGCTATGAGCTGGATGAAGCTGCCTTTGAGGCGGTTTTTAATAAATTTAAGGAACTGGCCGATAAGAAGAAAAATCTCAGCTCTGTGGATATAGAAGCCCTGATCAATAATGAGATTTATTCAGTAGAGAGTTACTATGAACTGGAGTATGTCCAGGTAAGTACCGGAAATACGGTATTGCCTACGGCGACCATTAAATTAAAGAAAGAGGACCAGGTCCTGCAGGTGGCAGCCTGCAGCGGAGACGGCCCTATTGATGCTACCTTCAAGGCCATCAATAGTGTTGCCGGTATTGACAATATTAAGTTAATCTCTTTTAAAATCGATGCCATTACCGGTGGTACAGATGCCCTGGGTGATGTGACCATCAAGCTGGATATAGACGGCAGGACCTTTATTGGTCATTCTGCCCAGCCGGATATAACCTATGCCAGTGCCCTGGCTTATCTGGAAGCCATCAATAGATATATTTCTGTAAGCAGGCGGCAGGGTGCTCATTTTGTTGAGGATGAAGATTGATTGACCCGGGATTATTCCCGGGAATTGGCCTAATATTATATAAGAATATCAGGAGGAGATGAGTGATAAAGATGGGAATGACCATGGTAGAGAAAATTATTGCTGCTCATACGGAGCACGAGACAGTAAAGCCCGGGCAGATAGTCAATGCCAGGGTTGATATGATTCTGGGTAATGATGTTACTACCCCGGTAGCCATAAGGGAGTTTGAAAAAACAGGGGTAGATAAGGTCTTCGATAAGGACAGGATAGCCATAGTGCCGGACCATTTTACACCCAATAAAGATATCAAATCAGCTGAACAGGTAAGAATGATCCGGGAATTTGCCCGCAAGCATGGAATTACCTATTATTTTGAAGTGGGACGGATGGGAATAGAGCATTGTCTCCTGCCGGAACAGGGCCTGGCCCTGCCGGGAGAGATAATCATCGGTGCTGATTCCCATACCTGTACCTATGGGGCCCTGAATGCCCTGGGTACAGGTGTTGGCAGTACCGACCTGGCTGCCGCCATGGCTACCGGTCATCTCTGGTTCCGGGTACCGGAAACCATCAAGTTTGTCTATAATGGCAAACTGAATAAATGGGTGAGTGGAAAAGACCTGATTTTATATACAATCGGTGATATCGGGGTAGATGGAGCCCTGTATAAGGCTATGGAGTTTACCGGTGAGGCCATCGAGAGCCTTTCCATGGACGGCAGGATGACCATGTCCAATATGGCCATTGAAGCCGGCGGCAAGTGCGGCCTTATCGCCTATGATGAAAAGACAGAAGCCTATTTGAAAAACAGGGCAGTCCGGGAATATACCCCCTATTATAGTGACCCGGATGCAGAATATGCACGGGTTATTGAATATGATGTCAGCAAGATAGAACCCCAGGTGGCCTTTCCCCATCTGCCAGAGAATACCCGACCTGTCAGTGAAGCCGGCGGTGTCAAGATAGACCAGGCTGTCATCGGTTCCTGTACAAACGGCAGGATGGAGGACCTCCGTATAGCAGCAGAGATACTGGATGGTAAGAAGATTCATCCTGATGTGAGATGTATTATCTTCCCGGGCACCCAGGAGATCTATATGGAGGCCCTGAAGGAAGGCTTGATTGAGGTCTTTATCGCAGCCGGTGCAGCAGTAAGTACACCGACCTGCGGACCCTGCCTGGGCGGCCATATGGGTATCCTGGCCAGCGGTGAGAAAGCCATTTCCACCACTAACCGGAACTTTGTCGGTAGAATGGGCCATCCGGAAAGTGAAGTCTATCTGGCCAGCCCGGCTGTGGCTGCAGCTTCTGCAGTGAAGGGTTTTATCACTCATCCAGAGGAGGTTGTCTAATGAAGCTAAAAGGTAAAGTATTTAAATATGGTGATAATGTGGATACAGATGTCATAATCCCGGCCCGTTATCTCAATACCTCTGATCCAAAGGAACTGGCCAGACATTGCATGGAGGATATAGACAAGAATTTTGCCAGTGAAGTGGAGCCCGGTGATATAATTATTGGCGGCCGGAACTTTGGTTCCGGCAGTTCCCGGGAACATGCTCCCCTGGCCATAAAGGCATCAGGTGTTTCCTGTGTTATAGCCAAAAGTTTTGCCCGTATCTTTTACCGTAATTCTATAAATATTGGCCTGCCTATACTGATCTCACCGGAGGCAGCAGAGAATATAGAGGCAGGAGCCAGGATAGAGGTAGACCTGGATACAGGTAAGATAACTGAACTGGAAAGCGGCAGGACCTATCAGGCCGACCCCTTCCCGGCATACATGCAGGAATTAATCAAGGCAGGCGGTTTGATTGAGAAGGTAAAAAGGGAGGTAGGGCAGTGAAAAGAATAGCAGTAATTCCCGGTGACGGTATTGGTAAAGAGGTGGTCCGGGAAGGCCTCAAGGTATTGGAATATTTCAATGGAAAGGATGGTTTAAACCTATCCTTTGAGGAGTTTGACTTTGGTGCTGAGTGCTATCTCAGGACTGGAGAACTGATCTCTGACGCAGATTTAAAGAAACTGGAGACCTTTGACCTGATCTATCTGGGGGCAGTAGGGGATCCTGCTGTCAAGGCAGGTGTTTTGGAGAGGGGAATCTTATTAAAACTTCGTTTTTACTTTGATCAGTATGTGAATCTCCGTCCAGTGAAATTATATAATGATAGATATACCCCCCTGAAGAATAAGGGTATCGATGATATAAATTTTGTTGTAGTCAGGGAGAATACAGAATGTGCCTATGCGGGTATTGGCGGTATACTCAAGAAGGATACCCCTGATGAGGTAGCCATCCAGGAAATGGTCTATACCCGCAAGGGTGTAGACCGGATCCTTAAGTATGCTTTCGAGTATGCCCGGAAAACAGGCGGTAAGCTGACCCTCTGTGATAAGAGTAATGTCCTGACCTATGGTCATGACCTGTGGCAGCGGGCCTTCAAAGAAATGAAAGAAGATTATTCTGATGTTGAAACAAACCATTATTATATCGATGCCATTACCATGAAGATGGTCAGGGAACCGGAGATTTTTGATGTGATTGTCACCTGTAATATGTTTGGTGATATCATCACCGACCTGGGAGCAGAGATCCAGGGAGGCATGGGTCTGGCTGCTTCCGGAAATATCAACCCTGAGACAGTCTCCATGTTCGAGCCTGTCCATGGTTCTGCTCCGGATATAGCCGGCCAGAATATTGCTAATCCCCTGGCGGCCATCATGTCTGCCGGTATGATTCTGGAATACCTGGGTTATAATGACTTCAGTGCTAAGGTTGACCAGGCAGTAGAGCAGGTTATCAATGAGAATCTTCTCACAAGGGACATGGGCGGGGATTTGAGCACATCAGAGGCAGGGGATGCCCTGGTGGATGTTTTAAGAAAACTTTAAAGCCAGGATAAAAATGAAATAAAATGACTGCTTATCAAGAGTTGGCTGAGGGACTGGCCCGATGAAGCCCGGCAACCGGCATTAGCACGGTGCTAATTCCTGCAGGACTATTGCTCCTGAGAGATGAGTACCATGAAACAGGGAAATACCTCTTCCTCGCAGGAGGTATTTCTTTTTATATACGGCCAGGTATAGGGCAGAACTGAAAAAAATGGTGGAGTGGAAAGATTCCTTTCATATCGGGGAAGATTTCTTCTACAGATAAGGGAGTGAAAAGATGGGAAAGAAAAGATTTTTGGAAAGAGTACAGGAAGAGATTATAATCGGCGATGGAGCCATGGGTACCATGCTGCAAAATCTGACTGCTGGTTCGGATATCAACCCTGAACAGCTCATGCTGGAGAAACCGGACTTAATCCTGGATATACACAGGCAGTACCTGGTTGCCGGGGCAGAGCTTATTGAAACAAATACCTTTGGAGCCAACGGGATTAAGCTGGCCAGCAGCGGCATGGCGGATCAGCTCAGAGAGATTAACGAACTGGCGGTGGAGCTGGCCAGGGAGGCAGCAGGGGGAAAGGCCTTCATAGCAGGTTCTGTCGGGCCGACTGGTAAATTGATGGAACCTTGTGGTGAATTGTCCATGGATGAGGCCAGGGATAATTATTACCGGCAGCTTTCCTATCTGGCCGGTGCCGGGATTGATGTTATTATCATTGAAACCATGAATGACCTGGCAGAGATGAAGGCAGCACTGTTGGCTGCCCGGGAGTTTGATTTACCTGTTATCGCCCAGATGACCTTTACTGAAAATGGCAGGACCCTGATGGGTACAGGACCGGAGACAGCGGCAATAACCCTGGAGGCATTGGGGGCAGACCTGATTGGGATTAACTGTGTTGCCGGTCTGGAAGAGGCTATTCCTATCCTGGAGAGGATGAGCAGGGTCAGTGGCCTGCCTTTGTCTGTCTTTGCCAATGCCGGTATACCGGTTTCCAGGGGGGGAAAGACCATTTATCCCCAGTCAGCGGAGGACTATGTCAGGCTGCTTCCTGATTTAGCACCATTTAATATAAGGGTCATTGGCGGCTGTTGCGGCACCACTCCGGACTATATCAGGGAGCTTAAGAAGATAAGCAGGGAAGAGGCAGGGCTTTTCAGTAAAAAAGCCAGCAATAAGGAAAAAAAGGCAGGCCGGAAGGCCTTGTCCCTGGCCGGGAACAGGGAGCATCTCTTCCTGGAGGAGCGGGCCCCAGTCTATGTAATAGGTGAGAAAATCAATCCAACAGGCCGGAAGGATATCAAGAAGGCCCTGCGGGAGGAAAACTGGGCTTATTTACGGAAGCTGGCCCGGGAGCAGGTGGAGGCAGGGGCCGGTCTGATCGATGTAAATATCGGCCTGCCGGGAATAGATAAGGTCAGGGTGATGGAAAGGCTGGTCCAGGAATTACAATTGGATATCGGGGTACCCCTGGTTCTGGATTCTGATGACCCGGCTGTACTGGAGGCAGCCTTAAAGGTATATGTAGGTAAACCGGTCATCAATTCTGTCAATGGAGAGAAGAGGAGCATGGATGAAGTCTTTCCCCTGGCCCAAAAATATGGTGCAGCCGTCATCGGCCTTACCCTGGATGAAGAGGGAATCCCCTCCACTGTTGAAGGCAGGCTCCAGATAGCCAGGAGGATAGTAGAAGAAGCAGCCCGCTATGGTATAGGTAAAGAAGATATAATCATTGATCCTCTGGCCATGACAGCCGGTTCTGATCAGGAAGGGGTCCTGCTCACCCTGGAAACAATAAAGAGGCTAAAAGGAGAGCTGGGTGTAAAAACTACCCTGGGGGTCAGTAATGTTTCCCACGGCCTGCCGGAAAGAGCCCTTTTGAACAGAACCTTCCTGGCCATGGCTATTGCCCAGGGACTGGATTTACCCATAGCCGATCCCTTTGATGAGGAAATGGGGGATATGCTCAGGGCTGCCAATCTGCTGACCAACAGGGATGAGGATGGAAGGGCTTATATAAAACACTATGGCAAGAAAGAGTCTGCAGAAGCGAAGACCGGTGAACAGGAGAGGCCGGCAGGCAGGATAAAAAGGGCAGTGATAGAGGGAGAGGGCAATAATATAATCCCCTTGATTGAGCTGGCCCTGGAGAAAGAAAGCCCGGAAGATATAGTGGATCAGCTACTCATCCCGGCCATCAGGGAGGTGGGGGACCTATATGAAAGGGGAATCTATTACCTACCCCAGCTTTTAAAGAGTGCAGAGACCATGCAGCTGGCCTTTGACTACCTGAAAGATTTGCTGAGCCTGGATAAAGGAGAGAGGGAAAAGGGCAGTATCGTGCTGGCCACAGTCAAAGGGGATATCCATGATATAGGTAAGAATATCGTGAAACTTATCTTTCAAAACCATGGCTACAGGGTCATCGATTTAGGTACAAATGTTGAGGCAGAACAGATTGTAGAGACAGCCCTGAAGGAGCAGGTGGATTTTGTCGGCCTGAGCTCATTGATGACAACTACCCTGGGTGCCATGGAGGAGACAATAAAATTATTAAGAGAAAGGGGATTTCAGGGCAGGACCATCATCGGCGGTGCTGTTACCAGTCCGGACTATGCAGAGGAGATTGGGGCAGATTTCCATGCCAGGGATGCCCTGGAGGGAGTAAGGAAAGCTGATGGAGCAATATCTGCTTTGAAAAAGGTGAAGGAGAATGGCAGAGAAGATTAAAACCTGTCCTGTAATCTAAGTGTAATAATTTTAAGAGAATTTTAAAAAAGTCAAAGAAATTTCACGCAAGCGCTTGCAAAAACAACTTTGCTATTGTATAATAAATTTATGTTAGAAGATGCTTCTTAAAGGAGTGTTATAGATATGCCCTTGACATTAAAGGATATAGCCCGGATGGCCGGAGTAGCCGAATCCACTGTTTCAAGGGCAATCAATAATAAACCAGGTGTTGGGGAAGAGACCAGGAAGAAAATCATGGAGATTGTCAGACAGTATAATTACCAGCCCAACCAGCTGGCCCGCGGACTGGCCATAAAAGAGACCAGGATGCTGGCTTTGATTGTTGCAGATCTTTCCCCGGCAGACTATCAAATCATAAAAAGCATCGAAGCTTATGCCAATGAACAGGGTTATAATTGCCTTATCTGTAATACTGATAACAACCTGCAAAAGGAAGAAGCCTATTTACAACTCCTGTCAAGCCGGCGGGTTGATGGGGCCGTCATTATAGGTGGAGACCTGGCCAATATAAATATCATCAACACTGCCTTGAATAAAAACGGGCTCATGGTACTGGTGAACTGCCTGGCTGAGGAGCTCCTGATTCCTACGGTACTGGTTGATAATGCCCAGGGAGGATATCTGGCTGCTTCCCATTTATTACAGCAGGGATTAAAGAAGATAGCAATAGTTATGGGTTCCAGTAAAGAATTTCTTGAGTCTGAAAAGTTAGCCGGTTATCTGCAGGCTCTGGCTGAATACGGCCTGGAGGTTGAAGAAAGATATATCCTTGAAACAGATGGCAGCAGGGAAGGCGGCTATGAAGGTTTCATAAGGCTGCTGGAACAGGGAGATTTACCCGAGGCTTTTTTCGTGACCAGGGACATTCTGGCTGTCGGCCTCATTGATGCCATCAAGATGGGTGGATACTTAATTCCGGAGGATTTTTCCATTGTGGGTTATGGTGAGAGTATCATCAGTTCTGTCATAAACCCGCCATTGACTGTAGTTGCCGAACCACTGGAAGAGCTGGGAAGATATGCTGCCAAATATATAATCGAAGTAATAAACGGCAGGAATCCAGAGGAGATGATTAAGGTATTGGAACCAGTTTTAAAAATAGGGGAAAGTTCAGTCTCCCGCACAGAATAGGCTCCCTGGCTTCAGTTTCTGAAGCCTTGAGGAATAAAATAATTTAAATAATATTAAGGAGGATTTTTGATGGCAAAAGTTACTTTAACCAATGTAACCAAAAGATTCGGGGACGTTGTTGCTGTTAACAACGCCAATCTGGAAATTAAGGATAAGGAATTCCTGATCCTGGTTGGTCCATCCGGTTGTGGAAAGACAACAACCTTGAGGATGGTTGCCGGTCTGGAAGAAATTACTGAGGGAACCATTGAAATCGGCGATACTGTAGTAAATGATGTTCCACCAAAAGATAGAGACATCGCTATGGTTTTCCAGAACTATGCTCTCTATCCCCACATGGATGTTTACAACAATATGGCCTTTGGTCTGAAACTGCGTAAGTTCCCCAAAGAAGAGATTGACCGCAGGGTAAATGAAGCTGCTGAAATCCTGGGCATCAAGAACTTACTGGACCGTAAACCAAAACAGCTCTCTGGTGGTCAGAGACAGCGTGTTGCTCTGGGAAGAGCTATCGTTCGTGAACCAAAAGTTTTCCTCATGGATGAGCCTCTTTCTAACCTTGATGCTAAATTACGTGTGCAAATGCGTACTGAATTAAGTAAGCTGCATGACAGACTGCAGACAACAATGATTTACGTTACCCATGACCAGGTAGAGGCCATGACCATGGGTGACAGGATTGTTGTAATGCGTGACGGATTAATCCAGCAGGTAGATAGCCCATTAAACCTGTATAACAACCCTGTAAACATGTTCGTTGCAGGCTTTATCGGCAGCCCGGCCATGAACTTCCTGGATGCCAAATTAGTAAAAGAGGGCGAGACCTACTATCTGGAAGGTAATGGAGACTTCAAGATTGCTATACCTGCCGATAAGGTTGCTACAAATCCT
>JGI24708J26588_10000876_pt1 | contig 24533 bp, 27 predicted proteins | sample BioPla1DNA2_FD_26588 | JGI IMG/M metagenome (IMG submission 26588) | reverse complement strand
GCATATAATGTAGTAGCAGAAGGATACTTGTCCAACTTTGGACATCTCCTTGTCTTCAATATCTTGTTTATAATGCGATTCTATAAAAGGAGGTTCTTGATTATGTCTGTAGAACGATTGTGTGGAGAAGAACTTATGGAAATGGATGATTTATTATTTGAAAAAGATTTAGCACTTGAAGAAAATACAGAAGTAGTGGAAGATAAACCAAAAGAAGAAGATCAACAAAAATGTCCTCTAGATCCTTCTTCTCCATGTGAAAAATGTCTTGCTATCAATCAAACAACTAGACGTCTTTTTGGAGTTAGAGATACGGTTGTTCCTACTTGTGAATGTTTAGATATTTGTGTACAAAATGTTCGCTTAATTTGTACACGAAATTTTAGTCAAACTATTAATTTAGGTAGTGTAATGGGATGCCGTGGAGGTACTTGTCCTCTTCCTTCTAGCTGTAGAGTTGTCGTGTTGTGTGCTTCGGAAGATCTTTTACCAGATTGTAGTGGAGTTCATGTTAATGTTAGAGCAATGGTTGTTTTTGAAGATGCTAGTGGAAATCCTACTTGTTGTATTATTCTTAACAATATTGAATTTGATTGTACTAGTTTTGTTCGTTTTCCTAGTGGAACGACTGTTACAGGATCGGCTTTAAGAAATGAATTAAAGATTATTGATGGATCTTGCGTTGTAGTAAATCTTACGTGTACGTTATCATCGGACAGGAGAACTGCTACAGTATCTGGTACTATTGTGGAAAAATTGTGGAAAGAAGAAAACTTATGGGTAGAAGGTATTCTTCCTTATCCACATAGTATTACGGTAAAAAGAGAATTTCCAGCACCACATGCTATTCCAGAATGCTAGTAATAAAAGATAGTAAAAAAAGGATTGTAGATGATATAGTCTACAATCCTTTTTTATAGAAATAGAATAAATAGTTATCTTTTATTTATTGTAGTTTTTAAATTTTTTATCAATGTTTTGATTGATAAGGAAGTTTCTTTATTTGATACAATAATATCTGTTAAAGTGTCCAGTATCGTACAGATTGTTTGAAATTCTTGTTTCCATAAAGCAAAATTTTCTTCTATAAGTTCTAGCTCAGCAATAATTTGTTCTAATAAAGGAAGTTTAGTTTCGATTGTTTGTAGTTTGGTAAAGATAGCTTGTAATTTTTTTGAAATATCATCATTTACAGTAGCATTACTTGCTTTTCCTGACATGTTTTCGATATTCCAATGTTTAATTTTTGTATATTCTTTAGAATTTCCATCTCCTAATTCTACTAATAATTTGTCTAATTCATCTTGGCTAGACAAGGGATAGAAAACAACATCCTCCTTCATAATTCTTCTCCTCCTTTTTATTTTGAATTATTCGATTACCTTAAAGATAAAATAGCTTTATTTTATATATATTCTTTTATCTTGTATCTTGTGTATCGATCATAAAAACAGTACTGCTGATATATACTTATAGATGAAGAAAGATAAAATTTATGATATAATAAAAAATCAATGAAAAAGATATTTGGAAAACAAGAGAAAATAAAATAGGAATATTTTTAAATAGGAGAGATGTAAATTTTATGATTAGATGGATAGAACAATTACAAGCAATGGAACAGGTATGGGCTATTTTAAAAGATGTGATTTCGCTGTTTCTTATCATTGTACTAAGTATGATTATTAAAAAAATGGGAACTCGAATGATTATATCTTTTTATGATAGACAAAAAACGAAGTCAAAGTATAATATGAGTGAACGAAAGGCAGATACTTTAACGAGTTTAAGTATTAGTATATTACGTTATGTTCTTTATTTTATTGTTGGTATACAAGTCCTTAGCTTTTTTGGAGTAAGTCTTACTTCTGTTTTAACGTTAGCAGGAGTAGGAGGAGTGGCTATAGGTTTTGGGGCCCAAAGTTTAGTTAAAGATATTATTACAGGATTTTTTATTTTACTAGAAGATCAGTTTGGTGTAGGAGATATTGTTACTTTAAATGGGAAAACTGGTACTGTAGAAGAAATGGGGCTTAGGACTACTCAAATTAGAAGTTTTGATGGAGATCTTCATATTATTCCCAATGGAGAAATTGGTATTGTGACTAATTCTACTCGGGATTTTAAAAGAGCGATCGTTGATATTTCAGTTTCTTATGAGGAAAATATTAATCATGTTTTAGGAATACTAGAAGAAATATTAAAGAAAGCAGAACAAGAAATAGCAGGAATTATTAGTTCCCCTCAGATTTTAGGTGTTCAGGCTTTAGATAATTATGCAATAGTGATTCGTGTAGCTGCACAATGTGAAATTAAAGAAAATTGGGGAGTTGAAAGAGAACTTAGAAAACGAATAAAACAACGTTTTGATGAAGTAGGTATTGAAAGTCCTTATCCCAAAACAACGGTTTATTTTGGGACAGAAAAGCCAATGAATTTTTAGATTTACATAAGATATAAAGGAAGGAGTCGATACTATGGATTTTTCACTACATGATATTGTTAAAATGAAAAAGCCTCATCCTTGTGGCAGTCATGAATGGGAAATTCTTCGGACAGGTATGGATTTTCGCATTAAATGTCAAGGATGTGGACATCAAGTGATGCTACCTAGGAAAAAGTTCGAAAAAAGTGTAAAAGGTATTGTTAAAAAAGAAAATAATATTGAAAAATAAAAAAGGAGTCTTAGGAATAGATGGTATATCTAATTTCTAAGGCTCTTTTTTGTTATTTAAAAAAGAGTGATGTATAAATGAAATACTTGACAGATATAATGTATTGGTGTACTATATGATTAATACACTAATACATTATGCCAATGTTGTATCGATATAAAAGGTAATAAATGAAGATAAGTATAGGTGTTTAGTACATGAATAAAAATAATAAGAAGTAAAATAGAGGTGAATAAGATGATGTTTAATGATCATTTACCGATTTATACACAGATTATGGATATCATTAAGCAAAGAATTGTTTCGGGAGCATTAAGGGAGGGAGAAAAATTGCCATCTGTTAGAGATTTATCTACTGAATTAAAAGTAAATCCAAATACTATACAGAGATCGTATCAAGAGTTAGAAAGAGAAGGGTTTGTCTTTACTCAGCGAGGTATGGGAACTTTTGTTACAGAAGATAAAGAGTATATTGCAAAGNTAAAAGATTATATGGCAACGACTTTAGTTAAGAACTTTATGATAGAAATGAAGGCTTTAGGATTTGAGGTAAAGCAAGTAATTGAGTTAATAAATCAACAAATAAAGGAGGAACAATAATGGATTATATTATTGAAATTAAGGAATTATCCAAACAGTATTTTAATAAAAAAGCATTAAATAATATATCTATCAATATAGAGAAAGGTAAAATTATAGGGATACTAGGTCCGAATGGTAGTGGAAAAACAACGTTAATTAAAATTATTACAGGAATTTTAAGACAATCAAAAGGAGAAATTAAGATTGATGGAAAGACGCCAGGTGTTTATACTAAATCGATCGTATCGTATTTACCAGACAGAAATTTTTTATATCCATGGATGAATATAAAAGATGCTATTGCTTTTTATAAGGATTTCTACAAAGATTTTGATGAAAAGAAAGCATATGAATTATTAGATTTTATGAAACTGAATTCAAAGTCAAAGATTAGTTCTCTATCTAAAGGAATGACAGAAAAATTAAATTTGGCTTTAGTATTATCTAGAAAAGCTAAAGTTTATGTATTAGATGAACCTATTGCAGGGGTAGATCCAGTAGCACGAGATCAAATTTTAAATGCTATTATTGAAAATTATAATAAAGATAGTACGATGATTATTACCACTCATTTAGTTCGAGACATGGAAAGTATTTTTGATGATATAATTTTTCTAAAAGAAGGAGAAGTTTTTTTGGCAAGAAATGCAGAAGAATTACGTGAAGAAAGAAAAATGCAAATAGATGATCTTTATAAAGAAATATTTGGGTAGTAGGAGGAAAAATAATGGGTAAGTATATTAAATATGAAATTAAAGGAAGTTATAAATTTATTTTAGGCATTATTACGATTTTATTGGTAGCATTTAGTCTTATTCAAATGAATATTTATAAACTTTCTCAGCAAAGTAATGCGGTGCAAAATCTTAAAGTTACACCTTTTATAACAGGAATTTCAGGACTTGTAGTTTTTGGTGCTTTTTTAACTGCTTTCTTTTATATTATTGGTTCTTTTCGAAAAGAACTTTATGAAAATAGAGGTTATTTAACGTTTACTTTACCTCTTACAGGAAATCAAATAGTAGGTGCTAAATTTATAGTGGCTATGATGTGGTTTATTATTTTAGGTTTATTTGTTGTTGTTTATAATTTGTTATTAGGAAGTATTATATTTAGTAATGATTGGATTGCCAATATGAAAGATATTATTCAATTATTACGTGAAATATTAAATCAAGGAACTATTGCTTTAGGTGTTTTAGGTATTCTTTCTTCTATTATGACATTAATATTAATTTATTTTTCAATTACTGTAAGTCGAGTAAGTATTCGAAATAAAAAACTAGGAAGTTTATGGTTTGTTTTATTTTTAATATTAAATGGTGTTATTGCTTATGTAATTTTAAAAATAAATACAATATTTCCTTATTACATGGATATCAATGTATTTGAAATTTCTCATATAGATAACGTAAACTTAGATAACGTAAACTTTGTTTCTCAAACAGTAAAAAATATGGGAAGTCCTATTTTATTGAATGATAATTGTTGTAATGCCTATATTAACATTACGGGTCTTATAACAAAAATTCTTATTACGATAGGTTCTTTTTTAGGGACAGGATATTTAATTGAAAATAAAATAGATTTATAATGATTATTTTATTATTTTTGCCATTCTATATAAAAATGTTTATATAGAATGGCGTTTTTTATTTTATGGACCATACTTTATAAGATAAATATAGAAAAGTTTATAATATAAGAAGACTTTTAGCAGGAAATCTTGATAAGGATATATCAGATTGTTTTTAAAAATGCTATAATAAAAGGTATGTTACTTTGAAATATCCTTGTAGCTAATTTGAATCAAGACAATTTAACTACAGATATTATAAAATAAACAGCAGAAAAATATCAAGTCATTGGAAAGGATAGGCATTGTGGGGTTAATTAATAAAAAATGAATTGTAAGAATTATAGAACAATTGGAAGAGTACTTAAAAAAAAAATAGACAATGTATAAAAATAAAGCTTGTATCTTATAAAACAATATGATAAAATAATACAATGTAGATTTATCTACCATCCTTGCTCTTATAAAAGGGCCAAAGTCCAAAAGGAGGTGTCAATATGAATAACTATGAATTAGCGTTGGTATTAAACCCCAATCTTGAAGAAGAAGCAAAAAACCAAGTACTAGAAACCGTTCAAGGGTATATTACAAGATTTGGTGGAACTATCGATAAAGTGGATGATTGGGGCAAAAGAAAATTAGCCTATGAAATTAATAAAATTCAAGAAGGATTTTATTATTTCATTACATTTCAAGGAGAATCCACTGTACCTACAGAAGTAGAAAAATATGTTCGTATAATGGAATCAGTTATTCGATATTTAGTTATTAAACAAGAAGCATAATAGTAAAAGTCAAGGGGGTTCATAATATGAATAAAGTGATATTAATGGGACGACTTACAAAGGATCCAGAAGTTAGATACTCACAGAGCGCAAACCCCGTGGCAATTGCACGATATACATTAGCGGTAAATAGGATTTTCAAACGAGAAGGAGAACAGGATGCAGATTTTATTAATATCGTTGCATTAGGCAAACGTGGAGAATTTGCAGAAAAATATTTCCGAAAAGGACAAATGGTTGGTGTGGTAGGACGTTTACAAGTTCGTACTTATGATGATGCAGATGGAAAACGTCAATGGTTTACAGAAGTTCTTGTAGAAGAGCAACATTTTGCAGAAAGCAAGGCTTCTTTTGAAAATCAACAAAGATATTCAGAGCCAAAACAAACTACTCCACCTCCTGCTTCCGGAAATGCAGAAGGATTTTATCCTATTAATGAAAGTTTGGAAGACGATGATTTACCCTTTTAGTTCTTAAAAAAGGAGGTTAGAAAGATGGGAATGCCCAATAGAAGACGTGGACGTAGAAGAAGACGTATATGTACTTTTTGTGCGAATAAATCGAAAGTGATTGATTATAAAGATGTAAATCAATTAAGAAAGTACGTATCTGAAAGAGGAAAAATTCTTCCTCGAAGAATTACTGGTAATTGTGCAAAACATCAAAGAGCATTAACGGTAGCTATTAAACGTGCTAGACATATTGCGTTATTGCCTTATACGGTAGAATAATAAAAAAGACTCTAAGGAGTCTTTTTTATTATATTAAAAGCTTAATTTTTTTGACATTTGAATTTGAAATTTTGTATCTTGCTGTTGTAATTGAACATCATCCATAAGATTTGTAATCATAGTCATATCAGATGTTATATTAGATTCATATGGATAAGGTAAAAGATTAGAGGATATAAAAATTTCTAATTCTTTTTCTTGAACATGAAATTCAATGGTAAACATGGGAAAGTTTTCTTTGCTAGGATGATAAGAGTCAATAAAATAAGTACATGCAGTAGAAATAGCACTTTCAATTTCTTCAATCTTTTCAATATCAAATCCCATATGAGTGGCAATAGAAGAAGCAGTTAATCGAGCAGAAGATACATAAACAGGATTATAAGGTAGCTCTAGTTCTATAGAAGATCCACCTATATGGTTGGTACAATCAAGCGCCTGAAAGTCCATTTTAATTCCTCCTAAAAATAAGTATATCTATTATTGCAATTTTTTTACCCTAAAAACAATATATGTAGGATAGACTTGAATTATACAAGGCAATTTTAACATATTTATTTTTAATCATTTTTTTAAACCAATGGAAAGGAAACTCTACCTATGATACAATCAAAATAAGTGTAGATAAACGGAGAAGGAGAGAAGTTTATGGATGATCATAAATGTTCTATTGGTTATTTAGGTCCCAAAGGGACTTTTTGTCAAGCAGCAGCCTTACAATACACAGATAAAAAATACTTAATTGCTTTTCCTACCATTGCAGATGTTTTAGAAGCAGTAGATCAGGGTAAAATTCAAAAAGGGATTGTGCCAATTGAAAATTCAATTGAAGGTACAGTGAATATGACCTTAGATATGATGATTTTTGATGTAAATGTAAAAATACAAAAAGAAATAGTTCTTCCTATTGAACATCATTTATTAGTAAAAAAAGGGATGTATATAAAAGACATTCAAAAAGTATTTTCTCATCCGCAAGCATTAGGACAATGTCGAAAATTTTTACGTCAACATTTGCCTTATGTTTCTGTAGAAGTAAGTAGTTCAACAGCAGAAGCTGCAAAACAGATATCAGAAAGTCAAGAACCTTGGGCAGCTATTGGAACAGCTTTAGCAGGAAAATTATATGATCTAGAAACTCTTTATAGTCATATACAAGATCAAGTGATAAATGAAACTCGTTTTATAGTTGTAGGAAAAGAAGACGCACCTTTGGGTAAAAATTGTAAAACTAGTATTGCTTTTTCTACAAAAGAAACTCATAAACCAGGAGAACTTTATAAGGTATTAAATATTCTAGCATTATGGGATATTAACATTACAAAAATTGTATCACGTCCTGCAAAAAATCAGTTAGGACAATATATTTTCTTTTTAGATATAGAAGGACATCGAAAAGAAGAGTTAATTAGTGAGGCGTTAGATATGATTCAAAGAAAAACCTCTTTTTTAAAAATCTTTGGTTCTTATGAGATTTATGGTATAATAAATCATTAGAATCCATTATCTAGAGTAGAAGAGAGCGGGTGAAGATGGTGCAGTATGATCGAGATTTTGACATTGCTAAAACCATTAAGATTATAGAATGGCTAAAAGCCCAATTATTAGCAGATGTATCGCAATTATTTTCTGGTATGGTGGAGGGTTCTAATCGTCGTTCGAATGAACATATTGATACCCTAGCCAATATGATTATATTGATTTATTTATTAGGAAAGAAATTAGGAGTTTCTTATGATACGTTAGATGTAAAAGTATTAAATCAATTAAAATTAGGAATGTTAGAAACAGAGAATGATACAGATTGGTTAACGGACTTTTCTATGTTAACTCGGCATTTAGATAAGACGCGGGATTTGGATAGGAGATAAGGATATGAAAAAAGATAGTGGAAGTATAATAGGAATGATAGGGATTATGTTCTTATATATTCTTATTGGAATTGCAGGTGCCTATATGCCTTTTATCTATATATTTTTCCCTTTGTTGGGAATACCATTAACGCTATGGGTATATAAAAAGAATATAGGATGGATTTGGTCTTTAGGAATAATTATTCCACTGTTTATGAGTATGATAGGAAAACTTACTTCAGGAATGTTTTTATTACTTATAATAGGTATCCCTAGTGTACTCTGTGGTTATCAGATGAGGACAAAAGATAATATCCCACAAATTATATTTACAACGGGTCTTGTTTCTTTTGTTAGTTTTTTTATATTTTCTTTTTATTTATATATAATTAATGGTATGGATGTACCTACATTATACTATTCATATGTAGAACGATGGCAAACTTGGTTTTTAGGTTTTTTAGAAGAACAACAAAATCTTTTAGAAACAGCTGTGAAAGAAACGATCAATTCTGATGTTTTATTTCAGTATTATGGTATTATGAGGATGGCAACAAAAGAAATAAGTTATTATTTACAAAGTCTATTTCCTGGAATTTTATTAAGTATATCTATGATAAGTGCTCTTATACATGTGTTGTTTAGTGGTTTAATCATACAAGGAATGGCTTGGAAAGAGATTCAATTTCATACATTGACTCAAATGGGTGTAAGTCCTATAGTATCTGTTTTATTATTTTGTACTTGGTTAATAGTATCAACTACTAATCTAGAAAAATATTGGATTTTAGAAACAACGTTATCCAATTTACTTTTTGTATTTTCACTTTTGTTTTTTTATCTTGGTATTTTACTAGTTATATACATCATACGTGCATCCAAATTAAATAAAATCCTTCGGGTTTTGATCGGACTATTTAGTCTGATGTGGTTAGTCTTAAGTCCTAGTTTCTTCATATTTCTTGGTTTTTTTGATGGACTTTTTAATTTACGCAGAACCAATCAATAGATATAAAGCAAGTTCAAGATTTTCCCTGTGGAGGCATAGTATGAAAAAAAAGATATTTTTAATAAAACGAAAGAGTTTACTTCAGTGGTCTCATTGTTATATAGGAATACTAGCAATTTTTGCATTCATTATTTTTATACAAAATTGGAAGGTAGGCTTTTTTGCCATTGGTATTTTTTTGGTTTTAGGGTTAATTCATATTTACCATATTGTTCAGTATCGTAGAGGTATGGTGGACTATTTACAAACTCTTCAAGGCACCATTCTTTCCGCTGAAAATAATATGCTTTTGACCTTCCCTTTTCCTTATGCCATTTTGGATGTAGAAGGAAAAATACAGTGGTATAATCCTAAATTTGAACATTTGATTGGACGAAATAATATTTTTCATCAAACGATTGAGCAAGTATTACCTGATTTAGTTTTTTCAGATTTTCCTCAAAAAGAAGAAGAAATATGGGTCAAACATTTTGAATATGATCATCACTATTATAAAGCATTTACTCAAAGAATGCTTAAAAATAGTGATGATGGAATAGAAGCTTTCTTTATTCTTTATTTATTAGATGAGACACAAAATATTCAATTAAAAACTCAAAGAATTTTGCAACAAACGTTAGTAGGCTTAATTTATATTGATAATTATGATGAAGTATTACAAAGCTTAGAAGAAGTAAAACGACCTATCCTGCTAGCTCTTATTGATCGTAAATTAAATGCTTTAGCTGGAGATGTAGAGGGTATAATAAAAAAATATGAAAGAGATAAATATTTATTATTATTTCCATATCAACATTTGCAGGTATTAGAAGAAAAACGTTTTGAAATTCTAGATACGGTACGAGAAATTCATATAGGAAATAATTTACCAGTTACTTTAAGCATTGGGATTGGTGTTAAAGGAAAGGATCTACCCCAATCTATGGATTATGCACGAGCAGCTATTGATTTGGCTTTAGGTCGAGGAGGAGATCAGGCCGTTATTAAAAATGTGGATAAATATTCTTTTTATGGAGGAAAAACAAAAGAGGTAGAAAAAAGTACCAGAGTAAAAGCAAGAATTAAAGCATATGCATTAAAAGAATTAATGGAAGAATCAGAGCGAGTTCTTATTATGGGTCATAAAGGACCGGATGTGGATTGTTTAGGTGCAGCTGTTGGTGTATATAGAGGAGCTGCTCTTTTAAATAAAAAAGCTCATATTGTATTAAATGAAACTACTACTTCTATTGATGCTTTGTATGATAAACTTAGGAAATCAGAAGATTATGAAGACGATTTATTTGTTAATAGTGTAGAAGCGATGGGGTTTAGTGGACCTAAAACATTACTTATTATTGTAGATGTCAATCGTCCTAGTTATCTAGAATGCCCCGAGTTATTGGAATTAAGTAAAAATATTGTTGTTTTTGATCATCATAGAGCTAGTGCTGAATTTATCCAAAATGCAGTACTTAGTTATGTAGAACCCTATGCGTCTTCTACTTGTGAAATGATAACAGAAATTTTACAATATATGACAGATAAGGTAAAATTAAAACCTTTAGAAGCAGATGCTCTTTTTGCAGGGATTACAGTGGATACCAAGAATTTTACGATTAAAACAGGAGTACGTACTTTTGAGGCAGCGGCTTTTTTACGAAGACAGGGAGCAGATAGTACCAGAGTCAAGATGTTTTTTCAAAATGATATGGCTTCGTATCGAGCGAGGGCTTCTGCTGTTAAAGATGCAGAAATTTATCAAGAGGGAATGGCTATTTCTGTTTGCCCTTCTGATATTCCTAACCCAGCTCTTACAGCCGCTCAAGCTGCTGATGAGCTACTTAATATTTTAGGTATATCCGCTTCTTTTGTAATGTCTTCTGTAGATCGTCAAGTTCTTATGAGTGCTCGTTCTTTAGGAGATATTAATGTACAACTGATTATGGAAAAGTTAGGAGGAGGCGGTCATTTAACGGTAGCAGGAGCTCAGTTTGATAATATGACCGTTGATGAAGTAAGACAACAATTAAAACAAGCTATTGATGAATATTTAGAGGAGGAGAATAAAGCATGAAAGTGATTTTATTACAAGATGTTAAAAAACTAGGGAATAAAGGTGATGTAGTAAACGTAAACGATGGATATGCTAGAAATTTTTTATTACCACGTAATCTAGCATCGGAAGCTACACAAGAAGCTATGAATGTATTAAAACAAGAAAAAAAAGCACAAGCAAAGAAAGAACAAGAAGAATTAGAAGCAGCACAACAATTGGAAAAAGAGTTAAAAAACAAAAAAGTAACGATTGCTGTAAAAGCAGGTGAAGGAGGACGACTTTTTGGGTCTGTGTCCAATAAAGATATTGCAAAAGCTATTGCTTCTCAGTTAAAATATAAAATTGATAGAAGAAAGATTCTTTTAGAAGAACCTATTCGTACTTTAGGTAGTCAGCAAGTACCTATTAAATTACATTCAAATGTTACAGCTCATCTTACTGTTCAAGTAACGGAAGCATAAAGGAGCGATCATGATATGGAGGATTCAATGGTTCAAAGAATTCCCCCTCATAATATAGAAGCAGAACGTTCTGTTTTAGGTTCTATGATGATGGATAGAGAAGCTATCGCTGTTGCTACAGAGGTATTACGTGGTGATGATTTCTATCGACCAGATCATAAAGAGATATATAATGCGATGTTAGATTTATATAATCAAGGGGAACCTGTAGACTTAATTACCTTAAATAATCGCCTTTCAGAATTAGGCGTTCTTGATCAAGTAGGTGGAGCTAATTATTTAACAGAATTAGCAGCTACGGTACCTACATCTGCTCATATTAAAAATTATGCAACTATTGTAGAAGAAAAAGCTATTCTTAGGAGATTGATTAAGACCAGTCAAACGATTGCTGCTTTAAGTTATGAAGGTAAAGAAGATATTCATGTTATTATGAATCAGGCAGAAGAAGAAATCTTTAATATTTCTGAAAATAGAAGGACAGATGATTTTGTACCTATTCGTGAAGTATTGGTAGAAGCTTTTGAAAAAATAGAGGCTATTTATCATAATCAGGGTAGGGTTACAGGAATACCTACTGGTTTTTTGGACTTAGATTATCGAACAGCAGGTCTTCAACCTTCGGACTTAGTTCTTATTGCAGCCAGACCTTCAATGGGGAAGACAGCTTTTGCACTAAATATTGCTCAATACGCGGCATTACGGGAAAATATACCTACTGCTATATTTAGCTTAGAAATGTCAAAAGATCAATTGGTGAATCGAATGCTTTGTGCAGAAGCAATGGTAGATGCTCAAAAATTAAGAACTGGAAATTTAGAACAAGAGGACTGGGTAAAGATTGCAAGAACTATGGGTCCTTTATCAGATGCTCCTATTTATATTGATGATACACCAGGAATTACGGTAATGGAAATGAGGGCAAAATGTAGACGATTAAAATTAGAGAAGGGTCTAAAGCTCATTATGGTAGATTATTTGCAATTGATGAGTGGAAGTGGTCGAAGTGATTCTAGACAACAGGAGATTTCCGAAATTTCTAGGTCGTTAAAAGCATTAGCTAGAGAAATGGAAGCACCAGTGATTGCACTTTCACAGCTAAGTCGAGCTTGTGAAGCGAGAGCAGATCATCGTCCGATGTTGTCAGACTTGAGAGAATCCGGGGCGATTGAACAAGATGCAGATGTGGTGATGTTTTTATATAGAGATGAATATTATCATCCCGATACAGAAGCAAAAAATCAAGCAGAGTTAATTATTGCAAAACAAAGAAATGGTCCAACAGGTACTGTTGATTTAGTTTGGTTAGGACAATATACTAAATTTGCCAATATGCAAAGAACAATGTAAAAAAACGTCTTTTTTAGGATTTTAAAATCTTAAAAAAGACGTTTTTTTATAAGATAAGATATAGTTGAAGTAAATGTAAAAATATGTTAAAATATATTTAAAATGTAAATACGATAGGGGGATAAAGGATGGATAAAATACAATATACCATCTCAGAGGCAGTAGAGCAATTGAAAGTAGAAGCACATGTTCTTCGATATTGGGAGGAAAAATTAGAATTAGTAATTCCGCGTAATGAATCGGGGCATCGGTATTATACCAATAAAGAATTACAAGTTTTTGAAGAAATAAAGGTATTAAAAAATAAAGGATTGCAATTACGTGCCATTAAGGCTGAGTTAGAAGATCCTACATTGTCATCAACGTTTCCTCTTACAGAATACCANATGGATGAAGGNATAGCAGAAATAAACATAGAAGATCCTAATAGCGAAAAAGCAAAACAATTTTTAGGGGTATTGCAACAAACTTTTCAATATGTTTTAGAAGAATATCAAGTAGACTGGGAAAAATCATTGAAAGAAGAAATGACTTTTGAATTACGAGAAGAGATTAGTGAAAAACTGGATAAAATTTTACAAAAACAAGAAAATTTAGAAAAAGAACGTTTTCAGAAAGTCGATCAAACTTTACGAGAAGTTCAAAAAATGAGACAAGAATTAGCTGTTTCGGAGCAAAAAAATAAAAAAGAGAAAGTAAAGGGTAGAAAGTGGTATGAAAGATTTATGCTTCATTCGTCATAAAATAAAAAACAACCCAATAAAGGGTTGTTTTGCATTTTAACTTTACTTATGCAGGATTAGGTGCATCTACAGGACAAACACCAGCACAGGCACCACATTCGATACATTCATCTGCATCAATTACGTATCGGTCATCCCCTTCAGAAATACAAGACACAGGACACTCTGCCTCACAAGCACCACAACTAATACAATCTTCGTTAATAAAATAAGCCATAAGAACACCTCCAATAAAATGGATATAATATATTTACTTCATTTTTATTTTATATCAATTAATCTTAAAGATCAAGTTATTTCTTTACTTTTCCACCTTCTACAGGGAGATTATATTTTTCAAAAATAGAAACTGCTTCTTCTACTTGTTTTTCTGTAGGAGTAGGTGTATCCCATAGTTTGTATTCATANCCTAGTTCTTTCCATTTGTATTCACCCATTTTATGAAAGGGAAGAACTTCAATTCTTTTTATATTAGTAAAATCTTTTAGAAAATTAGCTAANCCTTCAACTAAAGCAGGATCATCGGTTAAATGAGGAACTAAGACATATCGAATCCAAACAGGTTTGTGAATAGTATTTAAATATTGAGCTAAACGTAATGTTGGTTCATTGGATACTCCTGTTAGTTCTTGAAAAACTTTAGGGTCATAGGATTTAATATCTAAAAGTACTAAGTCGGTATATTCTAGTACTTCTTTTGCAATATCCAATTTTACATAACCAGAAGTATCTAAAGCTGTATGAATGCCATTTTCTTGGCAACGACGAAATAATTCTTTGATAAATTGAGGTTGTAGTAAAGGTTCACCACCACTTACGGTAACTCCACCACCAGAAAATTTCATATAAGATTTATACTTTACAATTTCATCTATTAATTCATCGACGGTTATTTCAGTTCCATCATTCATTTTCCAAGTATCAGGATTGTGGCAATATTGACATCGAAGAGGACAGCCTTGCGTAAAAACAATAAATCGAATACCAGGTCCATCAACAGTACCACAACTTTCCATTGAATGAATTCGTCCTTTTATTGTCATAATTATTCCTCCTTTTCTTATGAGTTAAATAAATTTCATAAATTGAATCTTATGAAATTTATTTAACTAACAAAAATCATAGAATGATTAGATAAAGAAAGGGTGAGATCATTCTCACCCTTAGATATTTAAAACTTAGAAACGATCATGGAAAGTTCTATTGATTACATCTAATTGTTGTTCTCTTGTTAATTTAATAAAGTTTACAGCATATCCAGATACACGAATNGTTAATTGAGGATATTTTTCTGGATGATCCATTGCGTCTAATAATGTTTCTCTATTAAATACGTTTACGTTAATATGATGACCTTCATCATTGAAGTATCCATCTAACATACCAACTAAGTTCTTTGCTTTTTCATCTTCTGATTTTCCAAGTGCATCAGGAACAATGGAGAAAGTATAAGAAATACCATCTTCAGCATGTTGGTAAGGAAGTTTAGCCACAGATGCCATAGAAGCGATAGCACCTTTTTTGTCTCGACCATGCATTGGGTTTGCACCAGGTGCAAAAGGTTCTCCAGCTTTTCTTCCATCAGGAGTATTTCCAGTTTTCTTACCATAAACTACGTTAGAAGTAATAGTAAGAACGGATAAAGTAGGAATAGAATCACGATATGTTTTATGTTTACGTAATTTATTCATAAATGTAGTTACAATGTGTTCAGCAATTTTATCTACTCGATCATCGTTGTTACCAAATGCAGGATATTCTCCTTCAATTTCATAATCAACAGCTAATCCTTGTTCATTTCGAAGTACTTTTACTTTACTATATTTAATAGCAGATAAAGAGTCAGCCACTACAGATAATCCTGCAATTCCACAAGCAGAAGTTCTTAAGATATCTTTATCATGAAGTGCCATTTGAAGTTTTTCATAAGCATATTTATCATGCATATAGTGGATAATATTAAGTGTATTAATATATAAATGAGATAACCAATCTAATACTTGGTCAAATCTTCCCATAACTTCATCATAATCTAAATATTCACTAGTGATAGGAGCAAATTTAGGTCCAACTTGATCACCAGAGATTTCATCTTTTCCACCATTAATAGCATAAAGTAAAGCTTTTGCTAAGTTAGCACGAGCACCAAAGAATTGCATTTGTTTTCCAATTCTCATAGCAGATACACAGCATGCAATACCATAGTCATCGCCATAATAAGTTCTCATTAAATCATCATTTTCATATTGAATGGAACTAGTATCAATAGAAATTTTAGCACAGAATTTTTTAAAGTTTTCAGGAAGACGTTGTGACCATAGTACAGTTAAGTTAGGTTCAGGAGCAGGTCCTAAATTATTTAAAGTATGAAGCATACGATAACTATTTTTTGTAACAAGAGTTCTACCATCTAATCCCATACCACCGATAGATTCGGTAACCCAAGTAGGATCTCCTGAGAATAAATCATTATATTCAGGTGTTCTTAAGAAACGAACCATACGAAGTTTAATAATAAAATGATCCATTAATTCTTGTGCTTCTTCTTCTGTTAAAACACCAGCTTTTAAATCTCTTTCAATGTAAATATCTAAGAAAGTAGAAACACGACCAAGGGACATAGCAGCACCATCTTGTTCTTTAATAGCACCAAGATAACCAAAGTAAGTCCATTGGATAGCTTCCTTTGCATTGGCAGCAGGTTTAGAAATATCACAACCATAAGAAGCAGCCATTTCTTTTAGTTCTTGTAAAGAATGAATTTGTTCAGAAATTTCTTCTCGTTGTCGGATAACAGGAGATGCGATATAGTCCATTTCTAATAGACGTTTTTCTTCTTGTTTTTCTTCAATAAGATAGTCAATACCATAAAGTGCAACTCTTCGGTAATCACCAATAATTCGTCCACGACCATAAGCATCAGGTAAACCTGTGATTATAGCAGAGTGTCTAGCTTTACGCATATCCGGTGTATATACATCAAAAACACCATCGTTATGTGTTTTTCTGTAATTATCAAAAATTTCAGCAGTAGTAGGATCTAATTCATAGCCATAAGAAGTAAGAGCTTTTTTTACCATACGAATACCACCAAATGGCATAATTCCTCTTTTTAAAGGCTTATCTGTTTGTAAACCTACAATTTGTTCAAGATCTTTATCTACATATCCAGGACCATGAGAAGTAATGCTAGAAGGTATTTTTGTTTCAGCATCTAAAACACCTTTTTCTCTTTCTTTTTCCATTAATTCAGAAACTTTGTCCCATAATTTTGTACTTCGTTCTGTAGGTCCTGCTAAAAAGGAATCATCGCCTTCATAGGGAGTATAGTTTTTTTGGATAAAATCTCGGACATTGATTTCTTTTGCCCAGTCACCTAGTTTAAAATCCTTCCATTGTTCAAACATTGAAAAAACCTCCTTATAATAACAAAGTAATAATTGTTACTAGCTATAAGCTATCATCTATTATTAATAAAAATAATAATGCCCAAATATTTAATAAAATATGTCTTATTGATTTACATTCTCAGTATACATGAATACTGTATACACGTCAAGAGTTTTTTTAACAATAATAATTATCATTTAATAAGTGGAATCCTAAACTTAAAAAGTTTTACTAGATTTTTTAAATTAGAATAACAAAAATAGAGTACAATAATTAATATATTATTAACAACGATCTACATTATATTCAATCGTTATAAATTTGTCAAATAGAAAAAGAGTTTTTTGTAAAAAAGATCATAAATCACTTTCTTTACGTTTTTGTTTTTCAATGATACAATAGTTTTACTTTATAGAGTAGGAGAGTGAAACGTATGGATAAACCTATCTTTATATTTGGGCATAAGAATCCAGATACCGATTCTATTTGTGCTGCTATTACTTATGCTAATTTAAAACAACAAATAGGATATAAGAAAGCAAAGGCAGTTCGAATTGGAGACCTTAATGCAGAAACTTGTTTTGTATTAGATTATTTTAACCAGTCTGAGCCACCTTTATTAAAAGATATTAAGCCACAGGGGAAAGATTTAGATTATACAAGATGTCCTAAAATTTTTGAAAATACTCCTTTAAAAACAGTTTGGGATTTTATGAGAAGATATGGTAAAGCTATGTTTCCTGTAGTGAAAGGAGATGATACGTTATCTGGAATTATTTCATTATCTGACATTACATATGCCTATATGGAGTTATCGGATGAAACGATACTACGTCAGTATCAAACTCGTTTTAGTAATTTAGTAGAAGTATTAGATGGAGAAATAGTAGTAGGAGTATATGGTGCAGATTGGATTCAAGGAAATATTTATACCGATTCTACTTTAAATGAAGATATGCCTTTGTCTAAAGGAGATATTGTTATTACTGGTCATAATAAAAAACTTCATAAATTAGCTTTGGAATCAGGGGCTGGCTGTATTATTGTAACAGGTCTAGATTCAACAGAAAAATTGGAGAAGGATGCAGAAAAACAGAATGTTGTTTTAGTAAAAACTCCTCATACTTTTTTTAAAACGATAAAATTAATGAATCAAAGTATTCCTGTTTCTTCCATTATGAAAACGAAGGATTTAATTTATTTTGAGGAAGAGGATTATATTGAAGAAATAAAAGAAATTGTACAAGATTCTAAATATCGGAATTTTCCTATTTTAGACAAGGAAGGAAGGGTACTGGGCATTATTTCACGTAGACAATTAATTGATTTTAATCGTAAACAAGTTATATTAGTGGATCATAATGAAAAAGGTCAATCTATTTCTGGTATTGAACAGGCTCATATTTTAGAAGTGATTGATCATCACCGAGTTGCTGATATCCGCACTATGTCACCACTGTATTTTAGAGCAGAGCCGGTTGGATGTACTTGTACTATTATTGCAAAAATGTATAAAGAAAATAATATTATTCCTAGTAAGAAAATGGCAGGACTGATGTTAAGTGCTATTTTATCGGATACTTTATTATTTCATTCTCCCACTTGTACAGAAGAAGATAAAAAAATTGCTTATGAATTAGGAAGGATAGCAGAATTAGATGTAATGAAATATGGTCTGGATTTAATTACTGCAGGTAGTTCACTAGAAGGTAGAGAACCAGAAGAGATTATTCGATGTGATTTAAAAGAGTTTATTTTCGGTTCTTATCGTGTGGCAGTATCTCAAATTAATACTACAGATTTTCAAGCAGTATATGATATGAAACAATCTTTACAGGCAGTGATGGAAATGATGAGTCAAGAGAAAGAATACGATTTAATGATTTTAATGATTACAGATATTACATTAGATGGAACAGAGTTATTAGTTGTAGGTGGTGCTAAAGAGTTATTACAACGAGCTTTTGGAATGAGTTATGAAGAAGATACTCTTTTTTTACCAGGAGTTTTATCAAGGAAAAAACAAGTCATTCCAAAATTGATGGGGGCTGTTGATTAAAATGATCTATTTACTATTGCATTTTTAAGTGGTTTTAGGATATAATATAAAAAAGTCATTGTATGTTGATAAAAAGGAGGATANAATATGGNAGCAACTATTACTAAAGATATGATTATTTCTGATATTATAGCTATAGATAGAGGTATTATACCTATTTTGATGGAAGCCGGTATGCATTGTGTAGGATGTCCTTCTGCACAAGGAGAAACTTTAGAAGAAGCTTGCTTAGTTCATAATATGGATGAAGATGCGTTAGTGAAAAAGATTAACGAATACTTAACTGATAAATAATAAGAAGAAAAAAACTGGTGAATTTCACCAGTTTTTTTTATTTCCGATCTTATAAAAATTCTGTCAGTACCTCAATCGCTTTGCTTTGTATGAGTGTATCACCATGTTCCATTAAAAAGCTTTCAGAAAGAGAAGAAGAAAGGTGCTTTTGACCATATTCAGATAACAATCCTTCAATTGTGGAACGATGAGTGTTAGGGTTTTGATTTGCATATAAAACAAGGAAATACTTCTCCGTTTGATTGTCTTTATATAATGTATTATTTCCTTGATACAAACCATATAACTGTTTAGAAAGTATTGCTACTGTATCCAAGGAAGGAAAAGAATAAATCCAAGTAGGATCATGTTTGGAACGAGAAACATCAGAAAGTCCATCTGTTTCTTGCATTTTCTTTTTAAAACGTCTAGATTGTTTTTTAGATTGATAATGACCTAGTTTTTCATCTAATTCTTCAGGACTATCTACTTTTGTTACGATGATCATGATACTTTCTGTAGATAAAGGCACTGCTTCAATCATAAGAGGAGCATTGTCCGTTTCAAACCCATGTTCAACAAAGGCTTTTTCCATCATGTCACGAAAAAGATTTTGAGCTTTTTCAGATCCATAGGCTAGTTCACTAATTTTAATTTCTCGATCCAATAAATCCTTTTTATTTAAGAAAATTTTAATTTGATTATCACTAATACGTTCTATTTTCATATTCATCACTTCCAATCTTTTATACTATGAATGAAAGCAAAGACGAATGATGTTACGATAAGATGGATAATATATATGTAGATATAGTATAACCGATATCCCCCTAGCATGTAAAGAGGGGAATGTTGTTATTTCATGTTAATTTATGTTCGAAGAAAAGCTTTTTTATTTAAGGGTTGTTATATATAAGCTTGCTATATGTATATGACATAGTTAGGACGAAGATAACGAGAATGATAAATTATCAATTCTTAAACGTAATATAAGAATATTGTAATAAACAGATATAATAAGTATATAATCAATGTATATGAAGGATAAAAAGGGATTTTACACATTGCATAAGATTTTATTTATGGGTACAATAAGAATAAATATATTATAGTATAGGATAAAAAATAGAGAAAGAGGTGTAAAAATAGATGGTATATGATTTAATTATTATTGGTTCTGGGCCTGCTGGTTTTGCAGCCGGAGTTTATGCAGGAAGAGCTAAGTTAAATACTCTTTTATTAGAAAAAGAATTTGCAGGGGGACAGGTGATTAATACTTATGAAGTAGCGAATTACCCTGGGCTTCCCGAATTGAGTGGGGCAGAACTAGCAATGAAATTACAAGAACATGCAGCTATGTTTGGCGTTGTTCCTACATTAAATGAAGTAGTAGATTTAGAATTAGATGGCAAAATAAAAAAAGTAATTACTACAACACAGATTTATGAAACGAAAGCTGTTCTTATTGCAACAGGAGCTAGGTGGAAACAATTAGGTGTAAAAGGTGAAGAAAAATTACGTGGAAGAGGAGTTTCTTATTGTGCTACTTGTGATGGTGCTTTTTTTAATGGAAAAGTTACTGCTGTAGTAGGTGGTGGAGATACTGCTGTAGAAGATGCTATATTTTTATCCCGCTATGCTAAAAAAGTATATTTGATTCATCGTAGAGATAAATTGCGTGCTACTAAAATTCTACAAGAAGCCCTTTTTGAAATAGACAATGTAGAAGTGTTATGGGACACGCAAGTTCAAGAAATTTATGGGAACAGTAAGGTTGAAGGTATACAGTTGATAAATACAAAAACAAATGAAACGCAGCCTCTAGAAGTAGATGGTGTTTTTGTTGCTATTGGTACAGACCCTAATTCTAACCTAGTAAAAGGAAAAGTCGCTATGGATGAGCAAGAATATATTATTGCAAATGAAAATTGTGAAACTAGTATTCCAGGCGTTTATGCGGCTGGAGATGTTCGACAAAAGTTACTGAAACAAATTGTAACAGCAACGGCAGATGGTGCTACAGCTGTGTATGCCATCGAACGTTATATTATTGAAAATTGGAAGTAAAATCAAGTTGTCAAAATCCCTGTTTTTCTGTCGAAATCAGAACCTTTATGTTATAATTATGGAAGAAACATAAAGAGATTGTAGTTAGTACAGAAAGACGGGGATTTTTATGCGAAAAAGAATAAAACGAAAAAAAAGAATAAAACGAATAAGACGAATGATAGGATGGTTTTTGGTTTTATTAGGTTTTTTAGTAACAAGTATTTTTGTAATAACTCCTTATTTTCCTAATTTTAGAAATATATCCATTAATGAAATAATTCCTGAGCTAAAAGAAAATAAGGTGGGAATGGTATTTAAAAATCAAATTCTTTCATTAAAAGAGTCTCCTGTTATAGAAGGAGAAATTCTTCTTCCCTTTTCATTTATTCAAGATTATATTGATCCTTATATTTTTTGGGATCCTAAAGTTCAAAAAGTAACAATTACTACAGAGAATAAAGTAATTCGAATGGCTACTGATGAATTAACATATTATGTAAATGAAGAACCTTTAACTTTAGAGATCCCTATGAAAATTATTCAAGGAACTCCTTATTTACCTGTGTCTTTTTTAGAACGGTTCTTTCCTATTGAAACGAATTATCACGAAAAAACGAATATTATAACAGTAGACTATTATANAGAAGAAAAAACGATAGGAATAGTAGCAAAAGAGAAGAGTCAACTTCGATTACATCCTACAATAAAAAGTCCCACTATTACAACCTTAAAAGAAGGACAAGAAGTAAGGATATATGAATCCATAGAAGATTGGTATCAGATTCGAACGAAAGAGGGTATAGTGGGGTATCTGCAGCAAAAACATATAGGGGGATTACAAGAAATAGTTCCTGAACCTTTGCCTAATGCTCCTGTTGTTCCTAATAAATGGAAACCAACAGAAGGAAAAATTAATGCTGTTTGGCATCAAGTATTTTCTACTAGTAATCAACAAGTGGCAAAAGAAGGTATTACGAATGTTCAGGGATTAGATGTAGTTTTACCAACTTGGTTTTCGATTGCGAACGAAGAAGGTGAAATAGCCAACCTTGCTGATTTGAGTTATGTACAATGGGCAAAAGATCAAGGCTATCAAGTGTGGCCTTTAATAAATAATCAATTTGATCCACAACTTACTCATGCAGTATTAAGTAATACAGATAAAAGAGAGTATTTAATTAAGCAGCTATTAGCATATATCTCTTTATATCAATTGGATGGTATTAATATTGATTTTGAAAGTATTGCTAAAGAAGATGGTATTTATTTTCTTCAATTTATTCGAGAATTAGCACCTTTTATGAAAGAACAAGGTAGCATCTTATCGGTAGCTATGTATGTTCCTTCACCTTGGACAGAGCATTATCATCGGAAAGAAGTCGGAGAAGTGGTCGATTATATCATGATCATGGCATATGATGAACATTGGGGTGGATCCTCTACAAGTGGTTCTGTTGCATCTCTTGGATTCGTAGAAAAAGGAATTGTAGATACTTTAGAAGTAGTACCGAAAGAAAAAATTTTATTAGGAATACCATATTATACAAGACTTTGGGCAGAAGAAGTGAAAGATGGTACTGTAGAAGTAAAATCGAAAGCNTATGGAATGCAAAAAGCCTATAATATACTAAATGAAAATAATGCAGAAATTATATGGGATGAAGAAATAGGCCAATATTATGGTGAATATAAGAAAGATGGAATTTTATATCGATGTTGGTTAGAAGACGATCGATCTATTGAAAAAAAGATTCAATTGGTGGAAAAATACAATTTAGCAGGAGTATCAGGCTGGAAGAAAGGACTAGAAAAGCCTCAGATATGGAATCTTTTGCAAAACAATCTAAAATAACCTTACCTTATTCATATTTGTAAAGAATAGAGGAATATATATGAATAAAAGAAGCTTCATAGGTTGAGGTGAAAAAATGGTTGTTGTTTTTCGAAAGCGTCATTTAATAGTTAGTTTTTGTATTTGTTTTTTAATAGCATGGATATATCATGTACAACATCAAGAGATGTCTACTACTTTTGCTTTACCTACAGCTTATCATGTCGTTGTAATTGATCCAGGGCATGGAGGTATAGATCCAGGAAAAGTTGGCGAACAAGGATGGGATGAAAAAGATATTAATTTACAAATTGCGCTTATACTTCAGCAATATTTAGAACAAAGTGGAGCATCGGTATGGATGACTAGAACAGAGGATCGAGGTCTTTATAAAGAAAACGATACAAATAAAAAACGAGCAGATTTAAAAAAACGAGTACAAATGATAAATGATTTAGACGCTGATATAGCAATTAGTATTCATCAAAACAGTTTTCCACAAAAACAATATAAAGGAGCACAGGTTTTTTATTATACGAGTTCAGAAGAAGGAAAATATTTAGCTGAGTTAATTCAGCAGGAACTGATTAGTTTTGTAGATCCTACGAATAATAGAAGTATTAAAGCAAATGATAGTTATTATTTATTAAAACAATCATTAAGACCAACTGTAATTGTAGAATGTGGGTTTTTATCAAATCCCGAAGAAGAAAGAAAATTAAATGATGAAAAATATCAGCAGAAAATTGCATGGGGTATTTATATGGGAATTATGAAATATTTTTACGAATGGGATCACGGGACGATTCCTACAAAGGCTCTGTTATCTCAGTAATAATATCAACATTAAATAAACAGCAAAAATAATAGAAAAAATAGCAGCAAACATAACAGCAAACATAGCAGACATAGCAGATATAATGAAAGGAAGAAACACGGATGTATACACTGATTGATATTATTAATAAACTCATTGAGATTGAAAAATATGAAAGAGACATATATGAAAAAATTACGACAATGGAGGAGATTTCATCAAATATAAAAACGGTTGCCAAAATATTCAAGATAGAAAAAGAGCGACATATATTTTATTATCAAAAATTGAAAAAAAGATTAGAACAAGAG
>JGI24708J26588_10000874_pt1 | contig 24553 bp, 27 predicted proteins | sample BioPla1DNA2_FD_26588 | JGI IMG/M metagenome (IMG submission 26588) | reverse complement strand
ATCTACCAGGGGATAGCGGTGGGAAAAATCCTGGGCCATCCTGACCATGGAATCATAGACAGCAGAATCACCATGGGGATGATACTTTCCCAGTACTTCCCCTACGATACGGGCAGATTTCTTATGGGGCTTATTGGGGGTCATTCCCAGCTCATACATGGAATAAAGGATACGCCGGTGGACTGGTTTCAATCCATCCCGCACATCCGGTAAAGCACGGCTGACAATAACACTCATGGCATAATCAAGGTATGCCCCCCGCATCTCACTATTTATATCTACTTTTTTAACTCTTTCCTGACTCAGTCCATCCACCACTTAGACACCTACCTTTTCCTCTATTCTTATATATCCAGATTCCTGACTTCATGGCCATGTTTCAGGATAAACTGCCTTCTGGGCAGTACCTTATCCCCCATCAGAATGGTGAAGGTCTCATCTGCAGTAATGGCATCTTCCACCGTTACCTGTAAGATTGTCCTCTGTTCCGGGTTCATGGTAGTATCCCACAGCTGTTCTGGATTCATCTCTCCCAGACCCTTGTACCTCTGCAGAGTTATACCATTTCTTCCTATCTCCTCCAGCAGAGCTTCCAGGGCCCGGTCATCATAGACATATTCCTCCCTGTTACCTTTCTTCACCCTGTACAGGGGGGGCTGGGCTATATAGATATAACCCTCCCTGATCAATTCCGGCATGTACCTGTAAAAGAAGGTCAAGAGGAGGGTACGGATATGGGCACCATCCACGTCCGCATCAGTCATGATGATAATTTTCCCATAACGGACCCTCTCTATATCAAAATCTTCCCCGATTCCTGTTCCAATAGCAGTTATCAAGGCCCTTATCTCATCATTGGATAAAATCTTATTGATCCGGGCCTTCTCCACATTGAGGATTTTACCCTTCAGGGGTAAGATAGCCTGGAAATTACGGTCCCTGCCCTGCTTGGCAGAACCTCCGGCAGAATCACCCTCAACGATATATAATTCGGTCATGGTAGTATCCCGGGAAGAACAGTCCGCCAGTTTTCCTGGCAGGGCTGTATTACTCAGGGCATTCTTCCTCCTCACCAGTTCCCGGGCCTTTTTGGCTGCATTCCTGGCCCTGGAAGCATTCCGGGCCTTTTCCACGATAATCCTGGCTGTTTTAGGGTTTTCTTCAAGGAATTGGCCCAGCCATTTGCTTAAGGCCGAATCTACAAAACCCCTGATTTCACTATTACCCAGCTTGGTCTTGGTCTGTCCCTCAAACTGGGGTTCATAAAGTTTTACACTGACAATGGCGGCAAGCCCTTCCCGCACATCTTCACCGGTAAAATTCTCTTCATCCTCTTTCAACAAACCCTTACTCCGGGCATAATCGTTGATGGTCCTGGTTAAAGCACTCCTGAAACCGCTTAAATGGGTTCCACCCTCATGGGTATTTATATTATTGGCGAAAGTGAGGATATTCTCCTGATAACCGTCATTATACTGGATGGCAATCTCTATTTCCCCCTCCTCGCCGCTCTCCTCTATATACAGAGGTTCCGGAAAAAGGGGATTTTTATTCTTGTTCATGAACTTGACAAAAGAGACAATACCGCCCTCATAGCAATATTCATCCCTCTTGTTCTGTCCCTCTTCCTCCTGTCTCCTGTCCTCAAGGATGATTTTAACACCCTTGTTGAGGAAGGCCAGTTCCCGGAAGCGCTTGGCCAGCATATCATAATTATATTCCAGCTCATCGAAAATCTCTGCATCAGCCTTAAAGGTTATCCTGGTACCGGTACTGCCATCTGTCTTACCCACAATCTCCAGCCCGGTTTCCGGTACACCTCTCCTGTATCTCTGCTTATAGAGATTACCATCTGCCCATTTTATCTCCACCTCTAACCATTCTGAAAGGGCATTAACAACAGATACACCTACACCATGGAGGCCGCCGGAAACCTTATAGGCATCACTGCTAAACTTACCGCCGGCATGTAGGACAGTCAGAACCACCTCAACGGTGGGCTTATTCATCTTGGGATGCATCTCTACAGGTATACCCCTGCCATTATCGGTGACAGTTATGGAATTACCGGGATTGATACTGACCACTATCTCATCACAGTAACCAGCCATGGCCTCATCGATACTGTTGTCTATGACCTCATGGACCAGGTGATGCAGGCCTTCAATACTGGTGGAACCGATATACATCCCCGGCCTTTTCCTTACTGCCTCAAGGCCTTCCAATACCTGTATGTTCTCTGCACCATAATTTACATTATTCCTGTTATCCATTCTAAAATCCCCCATCTTCGCCTGGTATTTTCTTCATCCTTTTCTCCAGAGTACTTGATGAAATCATGGAAAAATAGATTGTCTCTGCTGTTAAAATAAAGGACCTGGCTTTACCCTCCGAGCAATCTATGATAAATCCCTCTTCTCTTGCTGTCTCCAGAAATTCCTTGCTTATTCCAGAATAGGTGATACTATCCATATCACCAATCAATACTACTTCCTTTTTAGGTAGCAAATAATTGGAACCAATGTGTAAGAACACTTCTCCTCACTCCTTAATCTATAAAACCCTGTTTAACCTTAAATAACTTATAGTCAGAGTGCTTCAATTTCCCCAATATATTCAAATCCGTTGCTGTAATAAAGGTCTGAATCCTGCCTGCTATCAGCTCAAGGAGGATATCCTTCCTCTTCTGGTCCAATTCTGAAAATACATCATCCAGTAAAAGGACGGGGTATTCCCCGCTCTCTGATTTCATAAATTCCAGCTCAGCCAGCTTTAAAGCCAGGGCTGTGGTCCTCTGCTGGCCCTGGGAACCATATTTCCGGATATCCATGCCGTTTACTTTAAGGATTAAATCATCCCTGTGAGGCCCGTACAGGGTATAACCCCTTTTTACCTCCTCATCCCTATTATTTACTAATAATTTCCTGAATATAGAAAAAATATCAGGATTTAATTCACCAAGGCTGCATTCATACTCTATGGACAGGTTTTCCTTACCTCCTGTAATCTTCCGCTGATTCAAACGGGCTAATATCTGTAATTTTTCAACCACTTCCAGCCTTTTTTCGATAATCCTGCTCCCCAATTCAACCAATTTTTCATCCCAGATTTCCAGAACCCCGTATTCTTTCTTAAAATTGTCCCTCAATTCCTTCAGGTAAAAATTCCGTTGTCTCAGGACATGCCTATATTCACTCAAGAGATGGTGATAATATCTGCTGACCTGGGATACCTCTATATCCAGAAAATCCCTCCGGTAGGAAGGCCCTCCTTTGACCAGGTTTAAATCCTCCGGAGAGAATAAAACAACATTCAAGTTTCCTATAAGTTCGGACTTCTTCTCTAAAGGCGTGTCATTAATCTGTACCCTCTTATTTGAACCTTCCAGGGTAACAGTTAATTTAAGGGAATGATCCCTTTTTCTGAGGAGAACATCAACCTGGGCCCTTTCCTTATCCCAGTTTATCATCTCCCGGTCATTAGCTGTCCTGTGGGAAGATAAGGTTCCCAGGAGATAAATCGATTCCAGGAGATTAGTCTTCCCCTGCCCATTATCACCGATCAGGATATTGATAGCAGGGGAAGGCTCCAGGAAAACCCTCTTTAAGTTTCTAAAATTATGCAAGTAAATCTTTTCTAGAATCATATAACTATCGACTCACCTGATATTTTTCTTCACTGTCTCTGACTTCTATTATATCATTAATTTTTAATTTACGTCCTCTTCTATTTTCCACAACACCATTAACCAGTATCTCACCGGCCTGGATCAGGTATTTGGCCTCACCGCCGGTGCTGGCAATATTGGCCCATTTTAAAAACTGATCCAGTTTTATTTCATCTGTGTTTATCTGCACCTTTTTCAATTAAATCTCCACCTCTAACTTCCCGGCCTGATGGGCATGATCAGGTAGATATATTCATCTTCCGGATATTTCTTGATTGTCAATGGATTCATAGGACCAATCAATAGGATATTGACCAATTCGTTCTTCAGGGTCCGCAGGACATCCATCAGATAATTGGCATCAATGTTTATGGTCTGTTCCTCTCCCTCCAGCTCTATCTCGACCAGCTCCAGGGCATCACCATACTCAGTACTGGTGGAAGAAATGGACATCTGGTCTCTATTGACAGCCAGAGTTATCACATTGGAATCCAGACGGGCAATCAAAGAAACCCTCTTCACTGCATTCAGGAACTCGATCCGGTCTATCTTGACAGAGGATTTAAAATCCACTGGAATTACCTGTTTATAATTGGGGAATTGTCCCTCAATGAGCCTTGAAATAAATACAATCTCATTAAAGCTAAATCTGACATAACTCTCATTCAAGAGGATATTCATCTCACCCTCTTCTTCATCTACAATTAGATGATTCAACTCATTTAAAGTTGTGCCTGGCAGGATAACCTTTATTTCCTTATCCAGCTCATTTAGATTATCATTGAGTTTTCTCTTACTATGGGCCAGGCGGTATGTATTTGTTGCCACCAGGCTGATCTCCCCTGGGGATAAAACCAGCAAACCTCCGGTAAGGGTGGGTTGGGTCTGGTCTGTAGAGGTAGAGAATTTTACCTCCTCGATCATCTCCTTAAGGGTCAGAGAATTAAAGTTAAAGCTTAAAGCTCCTTCTACTTCCGGTAACTGTGGAAATTCATCAGCCTGATAACCTTTCAGGGTAAACCTGGAATTTAAACATTTGATTTTAGCCTGATAATTCCCCTCATCTACCTGGAAGGATATCTCATCTGCCGGTAATTCCCTGAGAATATTGGATAATTCATTAGCAGGTAATACGAATACTCCTTCTTCTATAATATTTGCTTCAACCCAGTACTCTATACCCATCTCCAGATTATTGGCGATCAGTTTTAATCCCTTGTCTTTAACAGCTTCCAGATAAATCCCCTTCAGGATAGGTAAGGTACTCCTGCTTGCAACCGCTCTCTGTACAATCTGTACACCATGATAAAAATCCTTTTGATTAATTGTAAAATTCATTTTCTAAACCCCCTGTAATTGAAACTTATCCACATTGTGTAAAATAAAATGCCCATTTTAATAGTAATAGATATATTTAATTAAAACCAGTAGTAATAGTAGTAGGTCCTGTAGATATGTTGAAAAGTGCATTTTAACTTGCAATCCTGCTAATTTCGCCTGTAGAAAAAATGTTGATTGGCAGTATAAACTTATCCACATGTCAACACAAAAAAAATTAGCTGTTTTTCATCCACATTTTATCAACAGAGAATCTACAGGGTATCCAGAAAGATATAAACAGTATTAATTGTTCCTGATTCTATCTATCAGTTTATTGATGGTAGTCTTGAAATCGATATCTGAATCATAAATTTCCTGTATCTTGTTATGGGCATGGATTACTGTAGTATGGTCCCTGCCGCCGAATTCATCACCTATCTGGGGCAGGGAGAGATCAGTCATTTCTCTGGAAAGGTACATGGCTATCTGGCGTGGAAAGGCTATATTCTGGGTCCTTTTCTTTGATTTCATATCTTCTATATCCAGACTGTAATATTCACAGACTATCTTCTGAATCAGATTAACATCTATCTTCCGGCTGGATTCACCATTCCTGGAAAGCAGGTCTTTCAGGGCTTCCTGGGCCAGTTCCTGGGTTAATTCCCTTTCAACCACTGAGGAATAGGCAATGACCTTGGTCAGGGCCCCCTCCAGCTCTCTGATATTGGATTTAATATTATTGGCAATATAGATGATAACTTCATTGGGTATTTCCAGATTTTCAATATCTGCCTTCTTCCTCAGGATAGCAATCCTGGTTTCCAGATCCGGCTTCTGTATATCTGTAATCAGGCCCCATTCGAAACGGGAACGCAGCCGGTCCTCCAGTGTGGGTATCTCCTTTGGCGGCCGGTCACTGGAAATAATTAGCTGCCTGTTGGATTCATGCAGGGCATTGAAGGTGTGGAAAAATTCCTCCTGGGTCCTTTCCTTCTTGGCCAGGAACTGTATATCGTCGATCAGGAGGACATCTATATTCCTGTATTTTTCCCTGAACTCTACAGTAGTATCATCTTTAATAGCATTAATTAATTCATTGGTAAAGGTTTCTGAAGAAACGTAAACAACCTTGCTGTCAGGATTATGTTCCAGTATAAAATGGGCTATGGCCTGCATCAGGTGGGTTTTGCCCAATCCTACATCCCCATAGATAAATAAGGGGTTATAGGCTTTGGCTGGAGCCTCTGCTACGGCCAGGGCTGCAGCATGGGCAAATCTATTGCTATTGCCCACTACAAAGGTATCGAAAACATATTTAGGGTTAAGGCCGTTGTAATTCTTTTCCTCCACCTTGCTTTCATTGACAGTATTGTTTATTACCTTTGTAGCCGGCTGGCTTATGTTTTCAATCTCCTCTGCTGTCAGGAAAACTATATTCCAGTCATTATTGGTTAAACCTTTAATAATTTCCCGTATAAGGTCTACATATCTGGATTGTAACCAGTCTTTAATGAATTCATTGGGTACTTCTATTATTAACTGGTTTTGCCCGTCCACCTTAACAGGGTTGGTATCTGAAAACCAGGTCTTGAAACTGGGGTTAGACAGCTTTTCTCTTATTTTATTTAAAGTTTCCTGCCAGATATGTGTAAGTTCATCCTTTGATAAAGACATAAAAAAACCTCCCAGAAGCATAAAGATATGATTTATATATATATTTTATAATAAGGTAATTATTTTTTCCCCAAATAAGCAGCTTTTGAACTTATCAAGGAGTTATCAAGATTTATTCACTGGACTTATCAACAATTTTGTGGATAAGTTTAAGGTTTGTCCACAGAAAAAGCCCTTAATATATAAGGAAAAAGCCAAAGTTATTAACATTATTGACAACTTATTAACAAAAAGCTGTGGATATCTATTCTGAATATCCACAGAAGGAGGGACAAACCTGGTAGATTATCAACAATTTGTGGATAAAAACATGTGTTTTGTGGATAAGTAATGTGTGAAAAATACCTTTAAAGCTGGTATAATGAGGATTAAGGGTCAAATATGTTATCCAGATTCTGTGGAAAACTATTAAAGGCATCCATTTCAGGGTGTTAATTATAGGAAAGCAGGTAAAAACTGGCCAATGTCCCGGAAAATAGCGTGTTGACATGGCCAGGAGTTTATTCTTTTTATATTAATCATATCAGATTCCGGGTAGATTATCAACAGAAATGATAATTATCCACAAAAATGATAATGGTGAAATATTCTTGACTATGTAAATTAAATAACATATAATTAAATTTGCAATTGTAATCCATGGAGGTTAATATTTTTTGTGAATAAAAAACAACGTTTAAGAAAAAATTCTGATTTCCGCAGGGTCTATAATAGGGGAAAATCCCTTGCTTCCTTTAGCCTGGTCCTTTATTATTACCCCAATAAGGAAAATATTGATTACAATAGATTTGGTTTTTCCATCAGCAAAAAAATTGGAAAAGCCGTTGTGAGGAATAAACTCAAGAGAAGATTAAGGGAAATTATGAGGTTGAAAACTGACCTGAAAAAGGGTTATGACCTCGTTATCATTGTCAGAAGGCCGGCTGTAAACCTGGATTATGCTGAATTAAGAGGGGAAGTAGATAAATTATTAAAAAGAGCAGGTTTACTTGAGAAAGAGGGGTAAAAAATGAAGCTGGTCTTTATTTATCTTATAAAATTTTATCAGAAGTTTATTTCCCCCCTCTTCCCTGGCAGCTGCAGATTTTATCCTACCTGTTCTGCTTATAGTATACAGGCCATTGAAAAATATGGAGCGCTAAAGGGAACTTACTTATCCATCAAAAGAATAATCAGATGTAACCCCCTGAATTCTGGTGGTTATGATCCGGTTGAATAGGAGGAATATATAATGTTAACAAATTTAATGTCACAGGCACTGGAAGGAATCAATTCACTTGTAGGGAATTATGGTCTGTCAATCATAATTTTTACAGTCATAATAAAATTCTTAATGTTTCCCCTATATGCCAAACAGACCAGATCTCTGGAAGAAATGCAGGAAATTCAGCCTGAGATAGAAAAGATCCAGAAACAGTACAAGGATAATAAAGAGAAACAGAATGAAGAAATGATGAAATTATATCAGGAGAGGGGAATTAATCCAGCAGCTGGCTGTTTACCCATGATTTTGACCCTGATAATCATCTTCCCCTTATATAGAGCTATTTATGCTCTGGATTTGAGCCAGACAAGCTTTCTCTGGATGAAGAGCCTGTCTGAACCAGACATCATTCTGGTAATCATTAATGGTATTGCCACCCTGGGGCAGACCTATCTGACGACCAAGATGTCCGGTAGTACTGCACAGACCGGTGCAACCTTGTGGATGATGCCCATAATGATTATTGCTATCAGCTTTAGATTCCCTGCAGGTGTACTGGTTTACTGGATAACACAGACAGTGCTGACTGTATTGCAACAATTCCTGATGAAAAAAAAACCCGCAAAGGGGGTTGCAAAATAAATGAACCTTATCAGGCAGGAAGGTAAAACCATTGAGGAAGCCATCGAAATTGCCCTGGAAAAACTGGGGATTAAGGAAGAAGAGGCAGACGTCAAGGTAGTTGATGAAGGTTCAAAAGGTATACTGGGGCTCATTGGAGCCAGAAACGCTGTAGTTGAAGTAAAGGTTAAAGTTAACCCTGTCCAGATAGGCAAGGAATTTCTGGAAAAAATCCTGGAGAAAATGTCCTGTCAGGCCAATGTAGAAGTAGATGAAAGTAAGACAAATCAAGAACAGATATACTATAATATTACTGGTCCAGACCTGGGTATAGTAATCGGACATAGGGGAGAGACCCTTGATGCTATCCAGTATCTCACCTCATTAGTGGTGAATAAACACAGTAACAAATACTGGCGGATTCTCATTGATGCCGAAGGCTACCGCTTACGCAGGGAAGAAACCCTGGAGAGGCTGGCCAGGAGGCTGGCTGAAAAAGCTATTACTACCGGCAGAAAGGTAGTACTGGAACCAATGCCTCCCCATGAACGAAGGATTATCCACATGGCATTACGTGAGGATAAGCGGATCAGTACCTATAGTGAAGGCAGGGAACCCTTCAGAAGGATACTGATAGAACGTATGGATAAGGCACAGGATCTGGATAATTAATATAGCTTTTGTTTAAAATAAACCCAGTGGCAAAACCTGCTGGGTGTTTTTTTATGGTGAGGTGATTTATATGGCTTTTATATATAATGATACGATTGCTGCTATTTCCACTCCATATGGGACAGCCGGTATAGGGAAAATAAGGGTTAGCGGCAGTGAGGCTATTGACCTGGTTGCCGGTATTTTTAAAGGGGTCCAGGATAAAGATTTGAGGCAGCAGAAGGGCTATACTGCCCATTACGGCCATATCATGGATCCGGAGACCGGCAAGATAGCCGATGAGGTCATCTGTATAGTCTTCCGGGAACCCCATTCCTTTACCGGTGAAAATATGGTGGAGATTGATTGTCATGGAGGCCTTTTACCCCTGCAGAGGGTATTGGAAATAGTCCTGAAGAGGGGGGCCAGGCTGGCGGAGCCGGGCGAATTCTCCAAGAGGGCCTTTCTCAATGGCCGGATTGATTTGGCCCAGGCTGAAGGGATTATGGAGGTGATTAATGCCAGGACCAACAAGGGACTGGATCTGGCCCTCAGTCACCTGGAGGGAAAACTCTCCAGAAAGATTGCAGGGCTCAAGGATGCTCTTATCGGCCTCTATGCCCATCTGGAAGCAGCTATAGATTATGCAGAGGATGAGGTGGAGGATCTGGACCCTGATGAACTGGAAGGGAGCATAAAGGAGATTAAAGGGGAACTGGAGAAACTCCTGGCCACCAGTGAACAGGGTAAGATTTACCGGGAGGGCCTTAAGACTGTTATAGCTGGTAAACCCAATGTAGGTAAATCCAGTTTAATGAATGCCTTACTGGAAGAAAACCGGGCCATTGTTACCGATATACCCGGTACCACCAGGGATATCATTGAGGAGTACATTAATATAGAGGGCATCCCCTTGCGGATAATAGATACGGCGGGGATAAGGGAAACGGAAGACCTGGTGGAAAAGATAGGTGTTGAGAGGACAGAGCAATATCTGCAAGAGGCGGACCTGGTCCTGCTGATGCTGGATGTGGTACAGGGTTTGACTGAAGAGGATTTAAGGATTTATCAGCTGGCCAGTGAGAAGCCCTTAATAGTCCTCATCAACAAGATTGACCTGGCCCCGGAAAGGGATTACAGGGAGATAGAGGAAAGATTCCCTGAACACAGTATAATAAGGGTTTCTGTCCAGGAAGAACAGGGCCTGGAGGAGTTAAAAAAGGCCATTGTGGAGGTGGTCCTGGGAGAGGGAATCACCGGTGATGAGGAGATTTATATCACCAGGACCAGGCATAAGAATGCCCTGGTCAAGGCAGTTCAGGCCATGGATAGGGTCATCGATACCCACCGGCAGGGCCTGCCCTATGATTTATATAGTATTGACCTCAGGGATGCCCTTGATGCCCTGGGTGAGATAACCGGTGAGACCCTGACTGAGGATATCATAGACCGTATTTTCCAGGACTTCTGCCTGGGTAAATAAGGAGATTGGATTAGCAAAGCAGAAAGCTGTTAAATATTGATGGAAAATTAAAGATTTCTGGAGAAAATCATGAACAGGTTCATGGAGGAAAGCTTTAAGTATATACTTAAAGTTATGTACAGGAATAAATGTAGAAGGAGGGAGAGCTATGGCTTTGAGATATCATAGATATCCGGAGAGCTATGACATAATCGTTGTCGGTGCTGGACATGCCGGTTGTGAGGCTGCCCTGGCACCGGCCCGCATGGGCTTTAAAGTATTGATGCTGACCATCAGCCTTGACCATATTGCCTTTATGCCCTGTAACCCATCCCTGGGCGGTCCGGGTAAGGCCCATATAGTCAGGGAGATAGATGCCCTGGGTGGGGAGATGGCCAAAAACATGGATGAGACCATGCTGCAGATAAGGATGATCAATACCAGCAAGGGGCCGGCAGTCCACGGGCTGCGGGGGCAGGCTGATAAGCAGAGATACCACCAGCGGATGAAATTACTGCTGGAGAGGCAGGATAACCTGACTGTGAAACAGGGCCTGGTGGAGGAGATAGTCATCGAGGATAATGAAGTCAGGGGTGTCGGGACTGCAGAGGGTATCTTCTATGAAGGGAAAAAGGTTATCCTGACTACCGGTACCTTCCTGAAAGGGAAAATCATCATGGGTGAGGCTACCTTTAATTCCGGCCCCAACCTGCAGTACCCGGCCAATAAATTATCCAGGTCTTTAATGGAGGCCGGCCTGAAGTTGAGACGTTTCAAGACCGGGACCCCTCCCCGTTTAAATAAAAATACCATTGATTTTTCCAAAATGATTCCCCAGAGGGGGGAGAAGGGTTTGAGCTTCTCTTATGATTCCAATCCCCGGACCATTGATGAGGATATCTGTTTTCTGACCTATACAACAGAGAAGACCCATCAGCTTATCCTGGATAATAAGGAACGGACACCCCTTTTCAGCGGGGAAATAGTCGGTATCGGACCCCGTTACTGCCCTTCCCTGGAGGATAAAGTGGTCCGTTTCCCTGACAGGGAGCGGCACCAGATCTTCCTGGAACCGGAAGGGCTCCATACTGATGAGTACTATGCAGCCGGCCTGTCCACCAGCCTGCCCTATGATGTACAGATTGAGCTGGTCAGGTCTGTACCCGGCCTGGAGAAGGCTGAAATCATGCGGCCGGCCTATGCTATAGAATATGACTGTATTGATCCCACCCAGTTGGAACTGACCCTGGAGACCAGGGGGATCCGGGGACTCTATTCAGCAGGCCAGATCAATGGTTCTTCCGGCTATGAAGAGGCAGCTGCCCAGGGTTTGATTGCCGGCATCAATGCTGCCCTCAGTTTAAAGGGAGAGGAACCCCTGATCCTGGACCGGTCCCAGGCCTATATCGGTGTACTTATCGATGAATTGGTGACCAAGGGTACGGAAGAACCCTACCGGGTGATGACTGCCCGGGCTGAATACCGGCTGCTCCTGAGGCAGGATAATGCAGACCAGAGATTGACACAAATCGGCTACCGGCTGGGCCTGATATCAGAGGAGAGATACCAGAGATTCAGGCAGAAGGTGGAGACCATAGGGGAAGGCCTGGAACTCCTGAGGAGTATCCAGATCAATCCCCTGCCGGAAGTCAGGGAAAAACTGAGGGAGCTGGGTAGTGGTGACCTGTCCAAACCGGTGACCCTGGAAGAAATCCTGCGGAGGCCGGAACTGGATTATGAGAACCTGAGGTATTTCTATCCCCAGCTGCCGGACTATCCGGAGGATGTCATCGAACAGATTACCATAGAGGTCAAGTATAAGGGGTATATTGAGAGACAGTTAATGCAGGTGGAACAATTCAGGAAGATGGAGAACAAGTTGATTCCGGCTGATCTGGATTTCAATGAGCTGGATAATCTACGTCTGGAAGCCAGGGAGAAACTGAATCAAATACGGCCCCGTTCCATTGGACAGGCTTCCCGGATATCCGGAGTATCTCCTGCCGATATTTCAGTTTTGATGATCTATCTGGAAAAGATGAATAGAGGGAGAGAAGATGGAGAGAACACGATTCAATGAAGTCCTCACTGAGGGACTGGAGGAAATGGGGTTAAAATCTAACCCGGCTTTACTGGATGGTCTCTGGCTATACATGAATTTTTTGCTGGAGGAAAACAGGAAATATAATCTGACTGCCATTGATAGGGAAGAAGAGGTAATCACCAGGCATTTTCTCGATTCCCTGGTTTTTTTTACGGAATTTAAGCCTCCTGCCGGGAGCAGGATACTGGACATGGGGACCGGGGCTGGTTTCCCTGGCCTGGTCTTGAAACTCTATCAGGGGGACCTGGAAGTCCTGCTGGTGGATTCATTACAAAAACGGGTTAATTTCCTTGACCTTTTAATAAAAAAATTGGATTTAAAGTTGGTGGAGGCTCTCCACGGCCGGGCTGAGGACCTGGGCCGGCAGGAAGAGTACCGGGAAAGATTTGATTATGTGGTCTCCAGGGCTGTTGCTCCAGTAAATATCCTGAGTGAATTTACCCTGCCTTTTTTGCAGCCGGGAGGGAAGGCAGTTTACTTTAAGGGTCCTGATTATCAGGAGGAGCTGGAGCAGGGAGAAAAGGCTGTTATATTACTGGGAGGAAGGCTTAATACTGTCCACCAGGTAAAGATTCCCGGCCTTGAAGTAGAGAGGTTTTTAATTGAAATAGAAAAGGTTGAAAAAACACCGGATAGATATCCCCGGAAAGCGGGCATACCAAAAAAACGGCCCCTTTAAGCAGGAAATAAATTAATTATGAAGAATTTTATACTTAGTTTTGGAGGTTATATGCTATGAGGATACCTTTCATACAGGTAGAAAGAGATAAAGAAACAATCAGGAAAATACCCCTGGATTCTATTAGCACAAATCCTTTCCAACCGAGGATTAATTTTAACCAGGAAGAAATAGATGAACTGGCTTTATCCATCAAAAATTATGGAGTAATCCAGCCCATCATCGTCAGGGAAAAGGAAGATGGTTATGAACTGATTGCCGGGGAGAGACGTTACCGGGCCTGCTTAGCCCTGGGCCTGAAGGATATACCTGCTATAGTCAAGGATATAGATGATTCGGATATGGCGGAGATAGCCCTGGTGGAAAACCTGCAGAGGAAGGATTTAAGTTTTATGGAAGAAGCCAGGGCCTATCAGCAGCTGATAGAGAATTTCAGCTTGACCCAGAAGGAACTGGCAGAGAGGATCGGTAAAAGCCAATCAACTGTAGCCAATAAACTAAGATTGCTGAACCTGCCTACTGATGTCTGTGAGCAGTTGGAAGATGAAAATATTACAGAAAGACATGCCCGGGCCCTGTTGAGGTTAAAGGATAAGGACAGCCAGCTGGCCCTGATAGAGAAGATAAAAAAAGAGAAATTAAGTGTCAAGGAAACAGAAAAAATCATCGAAAGGATGCTGGAGGAAAAAGAAGAGAAAGAGCCCCGGATATATACTGTCTACAGGGACCTGCGCCTCTTTATAAATACTCTCAACAATACTGTGGCTGAAATGAAAAAAACCGGCCTGGATGTACAGGTAGAGCAGATAGATGAGGAGGATTATGTGGAATATAAAATAATACTCCCAAAGAGGTAAGGGGGAGAAGGAATAAAAAGGAGTGATTTTCTTGGCTAAGAAACTGGCCATCGTCAACCAGAAAGGTGGAGTAGGGAAGAGCACCACTGCAGTCAATCTCAGTGCAGCCCTGGNGGAGATGGGTGTCAAGGTATTATTGGGGGATATTGATCCACAGGGTAATGCTACCAGCGGTGTGGGAATCGATAAAAGCCGCCTGGAATATAGCATCTATGATGTCCTGATCAATGAGGTAGATGTGAGGGAAGCCATCCTGGAGACAGAGATAGAAAATTTTCATATCCTGCCTGCCAATATAGATCTGGCCGGTGCAGAAATTGAACTGGTCTCCATGATTTCCCGGGAAAGTAAACTGAAGAATGTTATTTCAAGAGTGGATGCAGATTATGACTTTATCTTTTTTGACTGCCCTCCTTCCCTGGGATTATTGACCCTTAATGCCCTGACTGCAGCTGATGGGATACTGGTTCCCATTCAATGCGAGTATTATGCCCTGGAAGGCCTAGGTCAACTAATAAACACTTTCAGGCTGGTGCAGAATAACCTCAATCCAGAACTGGAAATCGAAGGAGTCCTCCTGACCATGTATGATGCCCGGACAAATTTATCCCAGCAGGTTATTGATGAGGTTATGAACTATTTTAAAGACAAGGTCTATAAGACCATAATCCCCAGGAATGTGAGGTTGAGTGAAGCACCCAGTTTTGGACAACCTATCACCACCTATGACAGCAGTTCCAGGGGTGCACAGGCCTACCGGGATTTGGCAAAGGAAGTGATTAAATAATGTCCAAGAGATTAGGAAAGGGACTGGGAGCACTGATTTCAGATGCTGCCTTTGAAGATGAGAGTACCAGCAGCGGGAGATTGAAGGAGATATACCTTGACCAGATTGAACCAAATCCCTTTCAACCCAGACAGGAATTTGATAAAGAGGAATTACAGGAGCTGGCCCTTTCCATCAAGGAAAACGGAATCATCCAGCCCATTACAGTAAGGCAGATTAAACCGGATTTATATCAGTTAGTTACCGGGGAAAGGCGCTGGCGGGCTTCCCGCATGATTGGGCTGCAGAAAATACCGGCCATTATCAAGGACTACGATGACCAGCAGATGATGGAAACAGCCTTGATAGAAAATATCCAGCGGGAGGATTTAAACCCCATCGAGGAAGCCCAGGCTTACCAGCGGATGATGGATGAGTTTAAATTGACCCAGGAAGAGGTAGCTAACAAGGTAGGAAAGAGCAGATCCAGCATAGCCAATATTGTCAGATTATTGAATCTTACTCCCAAGGTGCAGGTTTATGTTTCACGTGAAACAATCTCCATGGGTCATGCCAGAGCCTTGCTGGCTATTAAGGACCCGGAAGAACAGATTAAGGTTACGGAATACATCATCGATAACAATCTCTCTGTCAGGGAAACAGAAAAACTTGTCCAATCCTATATCAGGGAAAAGGAAGAGAATGAGGCAAAGGAAGAGAAAAGCATTCCGAAGACTAAAAAGACAGTACTGGGTCCTGAATGGGTCAGGGCTCAGGAGGAACTTTCACGGCTCCTGGGTACTAAGGTAAGAATCAAAAGTAGTGATAACAAGAAAGTGATCACCATAGAATGTAATAACTATAGTGATGTTAAGAAATTGATTAACACCTTATCTTTAGGATAGATTTGTTTCACGTGAAACAGATCTACAGAAAGGTTCGGAACAAAGTTCACTATTAACTTATCAGCAAAATTTAAGGAAGGTTAGATTAATAAAGATTGAGGTGGATAAATGTTTATAATTATCGTTGGTGGAGGAAAGGTCGGCCTATATCTTGTCAAGCATTTTATGGAACAGGGCCACCGGGTCCTCCTGGTAGAAGAGGATTGGGAAAAGGTTAAGGAAGTCAGGAAAAAGTATGGTATTGAGGTTGTCTGGGGAAATGGAACAGAGGAAACAGTTTTGGAAGAAGCGGGTATTGAAGATTGTGATGCCCTGGTGGCAGTGACAGAGGACGATCAGGATAACCTGGTCATCTGCCAGCTGGCTGAGAGGAAATATAATATCGCCAAGACCTATACCAGGGTAAATACACCGGGCAATGAGAAGCTTTTCAGCTGGCTGGGAGTAAATGTGGCTGTCAGTAGTGCTTCCATATTGGCCGCCATGGTGGAAGATGATCTTAGTTTTAATGATTTCAGGAATCTTTTAATCAAGGATCAGGATAACCTGAAACTGATCAGGATGACCGTAAAGGGAAATTCCCCCAGTATCAATAAAAAGATAAAAGACATTAAACTTCCTACTGAGGCTGTTCTGGTAGCCATTTTGAGGGGAGATAATTCCCTGGTTCCCAGGGGTAATACCAGGCTGGCAGAAAATGATGTTATCCTGGCTTTAACCAGGCCGGAACTGGAAGAGGAAATGAAGAAGGCTTTCAATGGTTAAGCAAGCAGAAATAATCTAAGAGGGATTATGTAAAAAGGGTGAGAAGGAAAGGATTTAATTTAAGAGGGTTGAATTGAGGAATATTTAAGGAAGACAGACTATAATTGAGAGAAGATTATTTATAGAGAGTAGTGAGGAGTAGAATGAGAGGAACAATAGTAAATGTTATCGCTGTAGTGGCCGGCAGCCTGCTGGGAGTATTTCTGAAGGGAAGGTTTCCGGAAAAAGTTAAGGAAATTATCATGCAGGGCCTGGGGCTGGCTTCCTGCCTCATCGGTATCCAGATGGCCCTGGAGAGTAAAAATATCTTAATAGTCATTTTTAGTCTGGTTATCGGCGGTATCTGTGGTGAACTTATCGGTATTGAGAAGAAATTAAATGGAGCAGGTGCCTATATACAGAGAAAACTGGCCAGGGAGGATGACCTCTTCATCCAGGGTTTTGTCCAGGCCACTCTGGTCTTCTGTATCGGGGCCATGGCTATCATGGGTTCCATACAGGATGGTATCAATAATGATCCGACAATTTTATACAATAAGTCCATCATGGATGGCTTTGCCTCCATTGCTTTTGCTGCCTCGACAGGGGTAGGGGTGCTTTTTTCCGCCATACCTGTCCTGCTTTACCAGGGGGGAATAACCCTGCTGGCCAGTATTGTGGCCCGCTTCCTGAGTGAAGCCATGATTCTGGAAATGACCGCCACCGGGGGGTTGTTAATCTTTGCTATAGGATTAAATCTTTTGAAGATAGGAAAGGTAAAGGTTGGCAATCTTTTACCTTCCCTGTTGTTTGCAATTCTTTTCTCGGCATTTATATTATAAGAAAAACAAAAAAAAATACTTTTTTCCTAAAGGATTTTTTTTAAATAGAGCGAATATATATATTACAAAGTTTGTATTTTTCTGAACTATTTCTTTTTTTTCTAATTATATTTTTTGATTTATTGCGAAGGAATGGGTTCAGGACAGGATTCTGAACTTCAATGAGGAGGAAAAATAATGGCCAGGTTGAAAAAGTTAAAAAAATATTTTTTTGAAAATGTAAATATCACTGTCATTCCCTCACCTGCCCAGAAGATGAAAACCTATAAATTTAAACGGATTACTCCCCTTGTGATTTTTATAATGATTGCGACAACTATTACCGTCCTATCATTCCTCTATAACCATTATTTTGAGGAATACAATGTAGCGACGGTAAGGCTGGAAGAATTAAGGGGAGTAAGGGCAGAGAATACCAGGTTAAAGAACGAGTTATTTAAACTGGCCCAGGATACAGAGGTCTTGCGGCAGACACTGGCCCAGTTACAGGAGTACAACCGGGAAATCAAGGGAATGATCGATATAGAAGAGACAGTGGAGCAGGAGAGCAATGAGGATTATGCTTTGGAACTGAAGACCTATCTGGGGAGTGAGGAAGTATACCCTACGGGTCTCCCCATTGGTGGTGGGGATATTAATTATGCCTATTATTTTTCCTGGCATGTGGTTGAAAAGGCCAGGGATAATATTGATATAGTCCGGTCAGGACTGCCTTTGCAGGAAGAGGAATTATCAGTTCTGGAAAGTTCAGTCAAGGAATACAATGCCCTGAAGGCAGCTACTCCTTCAATCTGGCCCCTGGCTGATGATGGTAATGCCTACATATCCTCCAATTTCGGCTGGCGTAAGGATCCCTTTACAGGGAGGCAGGCAATACATGAAGGTATGGATATAGCCACCTGGTATAATACCCCTGTTCTGGCTACTGCCGATGGTGTGGTAACCTTTGTTGGTAAAAATGGTGGTTATGGAGTGATGGTAACAATTGAGCATGGTTTTGGTTATGAGACCTGCTATGCTCATCTGAATAGAGCAGCTGTTAAGAAAGGACAAAAGGTTTCCCGGGGCGATGTGATAGCTTATAGCGGTAATTCCGGACGGAGCAGTGGCCCTCATTTACACTATGAAGTCAGGAAAAACAATATTCCACAGAACCCCAGGGAGTATATAGGGAGGTAGAATCTTGGGAAAAAGGAGAAGAGAAAGAAAAATGGAAGAGGCAAAAGGAAAAGTGGAAACAATTTTGGGTAATGGAACAACTGTAGAAGGAGATCTCTACACTAAAGGTTCCCTCCGGATTGAAGGCAGGGTAAAAGGAAAAATCAAGGCTGAAGGAGATCTTCTGGTAGGTGAAAGCGGTAATCTGGAGACAGAAATCGAAGTAAGGAATGTACTCATTGCCGGTACTGTGAGGGGTAATATCAAGGCCCTGAACAAGATTGAAATCTTATCGAGCGGCAAATTATATGGAGATATTAAGACAAAGACTATCAAGATTGAAGAAGGTGCTGTCTTTGTAGGTTCCAGTGCACCTNTGGAAGCAAAGCCCTTAAATACAGAAAGAACTGGGTTTTTAAGGGAGACTGCAAAAGAGACTGCAGCAGGCAAGGAAAAGGCCTAATCCAGTGCCGCAATCTCAGCCCTGATATTATTCCTGATCCTATCTATGGACATGTAAAGGGCTGTAGAGATAATTTCAGCCATCTTAAAAACGATGCTCAGTCTGGTACTCTGTAGGACCAGGTATTCCATATATCCGCCTACATTAACCAGACCTGTTATATGCATATCACCTACTTCAGGTAATTTTTTGTTAACACCGGTCCCTGGTTTCAAGGGGCCTTTTTTTACGTCTATATAACCGACACTGCTCTGCTTGCCCAGGCCGGCATCGATGGCAATAATGAAGGGGTCAGCATAATTACTATAAATCATCTCTATATTTTCCTCCAGATTGCTGGCATGTACAGGTTCATGGACATTACCGATGATCCGGGCCGGAAAGACATCGTTCTTCTCCAGCAGGGTGCCGGTAATGGGGCCCAGGGAATCTCCGGTAGAGCGGTCGGTGCCCACACAGAGGATGATTAAATCCCTTCCATATCTATAATCAAGACTGTCCATCAGACTGAGGATAAATCTCTGTAAGATATCTGCAGCATGCCTGTTATCGACATGTACCCGTTTTCTATCAAAAAACATCTGGCTCCCTCCGCATAAATTATTCTTTCCTATGGAGATGTATATGAGTTATTATCAGCAATAATTCATTAATTTATACTCCTTAATAGGCATAAATATTTAAGGCAGTGGATTAATCTTTTTGAAGAGGAGGGAGAAGATGAAGTTCAGGAGAACCCTGGCCCTGGCCTTTGTATATATAGGTTCCGTTATCGGTGCCGGTTTTTTATCTGGCCAGGAAATCTGGCGTTTCATTGCCCGGCATGGGAGAACAGGCTTGTTTAGCATAGCCTTGATAGCTGTATTTTTTATTATCCTGGCCCCTCTATTGTATAAAGCTGCAAGACAGGCGGGTATAGAGAATTACCAGGATTTTTTTTATCGCTATCTGCCGGGTCCCTTTCCCTACATCTTTGATCTGTTTTATAGTCTCTTTCTCCTGGGCAGTGTCTCGGTGATGCTGGCCGGGGCAGGGACCTTATTTAACAGGTTACTGGGTCTGCCCTATTCACTGGGGGTGGTTTTGACCATAACCTTTTTATTATTTACCCTCATCCTGAAAAATGAAGGTATCATGACTGTCAATAGTATCCTGATTCCGGTACTGATCCTGTTAACCATCTACATGCTTCTTTCTTTTTTAAACAGGGAATTCTCTTTGTCAAATTTAATTTCAGTTTTTCTCCTGCCGGGAAATCTCTTTCCGGCTGCTGAGTGGATAAAGGATGGCCTCTATTATGGAGCTTATAATCTGGCCATGGCCCTTGCAGTCATGACCGGTATCGTCCATTCAGAGGAGGAAGAGGTAATATTCACGGGAGGGGTAATAGGAGGCTCCCTGATTACCCTGCTTTTATTCCTGATTTACCTGGCCTTATTGGCGGCCTTCCCCCAGGCGGTGCAGGTGGCATCAGTGGAGATGCCTCTCCTCAGCCTGGCTGAGAAGATGGGGAGCTTTCTTTACCTGGGATATATTCTCGTCCTGTACTTTGCCATAATCACTACTGCCATAGCTAACTATTATGCCTTTACCAGGAGGTTTTCCCTCTTGCTGGGGTTCAGATATGAGTTTGCCCTCCTGCTGGGTTTACTCCTCATCCTGCCCCTGCTCCCCTCCGGTTTTTCTGCCCTGGTCGACAGGCTCTATCCTCTTTTTGGCAGTCTGGCTCTAATTATTATCTTTATATATATGTATATTTTTCTGAAGGAGGCCCGGGGAAAGGGATAATGTCGAAAAACAGCTTATTATTTCCCGGGAAATAAATTTTCTTCTTTCATTGATAATAAAAATAATATATTGTAGAATAGGAAGAAGGATGAAATTTCTATTCAAAGGAGCTTGCTGATGAAGGAAAAGCAGTATCTGGCCGGGATAGGCAAGGACTTGCAGCAAAAATACAAAAGGGGTGTCCGCCTGCTGGAGAGAGGGGAGTATCTTGAGGCAGAGGAGAACTTTGCAGAATTAAGAGAAAAAATTCCTGCCTTTGTACCCCTCTATAATAAATGGGCTATTATCTATATCCACCGGCAGGATTATGGGAAGGCCCGGGATTTACTGGAGGAGGCTCTGGCCCTTGATGGGGAATATGCTCCAGCCATCTGTAACCTGGGTAACATTGCCAGGGCAGAGGGGAATTTAGAGCTGGCCAAAGAATATTACCTGAAAGCTATTGAGATAGATGAGGAATATGGCCCGGCCTATAATAACCTGGGTGTTGTCTACCGGGAGGAAGGGGATATAAAGAGGTCGGTCAAATATCTAAAAAGGGCTAATAAATACCGTAGTTATTACCCGGACCTGGCCGGTAACCCGGCAGGCTGTATAATACCTTTATTATTGGGTCTTATAGCCCTTATATTCCTTTTTTACATCATGAGATAGGTGGTGGAGCATTTTGAAAGATTTTTTCAGGGGTTTTCTGACTGGCGGTGAAGGGGTTTTGTCCTATCAGGTCCTTGGCGGGTATTTGCTTAAGGTTCTTTACAGTATTCTGGTTATCATATTGATGAGGATTATAATCCGGTTGGCCTGTAGTTTCATTCACAGATGGATTGATAAGGGCAAGCAGGAACATATCAGGAGGAGGAAGACCCTGATCCTGCTGCTGGAGAGTGTTACTAAATACACCTTGTATTTTGTCACTATAATAATCATTTTTTCTATCTTTGGAGTACCGGTAACCTCGTTGTTGGCCGGGGCGGGAATCCTGGGCCTGGCCGTTGGTTTCGGGGCCCAGAAGCTGGTGGAAGATGTCATTAGCGGTTTCTTCATTCTCATGGAAGATCAATTTGCCGTAGGGGATTTCGTAGAGATTGCTGGAAAAACCGGTATTGTCCAGGAGATTGGTTTCAGGACTACCATTATCCGGAATACGGCCGGCGAGATTTATGTGATTCCCAATGGGGAAATCCGCCAGGTGACCAATTATTCAGTGGCAGAGGATATCAGGGTAATGGTGGATGTGACTATCCCTTATGAGGAAAATACAGGGAGGGCCATTGCTGAACTGGAGAAACTCTGTGAAAAGGTCAGGGAGGAGAAGAAGGATATCCTTACCAGCGGCCCTGCTGTCCTGGGTGTGCAGGATCTCTCCGATACGGGAGTAGTCCTCCGCCTCATGGCCAGGACCAGGCCTATGGAACAATGGGGAATGGGCCGCCATTTGCGGCAGAGAATCAAGGAGCACTTCGATGAAGTGGGAATCAGGATTGCCTATCCTCATTTTGTATTGGCTTCCAATTCAATGTCCAATAAAGAACATTCCAATGGATAATCTTTAAATCATACTGGAAGGGGGCAGGAAATTGGAGAATCGGGAATACAGGTTGGGGGATCAGGTCCGCCTGAAAAAAAAGCATCCCTGTGGGGGGGACATCTGGGAGATTACCCGGATTGGCATGGATTTTAAGGCTAAATGTACTACTTGTGGCCGGCTCATCATGCTGCCTAGAAGACAATTTGAGAAAAGAGTAAAAGAAATAATTACGGAAGGTGAGAATTAAATGCAGATTGGAATTGTTGGACTACCGAATGTAGGAAAGTCTACACTTTTTAATGCCTTAACAAATGCAGGAGCAGAGGCAGAAAATTACCCTTTCTGTACCATTGACCCCAATGTAGGTGTGGTCAGTGTTCCTGATAGAAGGCTGGATGTATTAACTGAGATTTATCAACCGAAGAGGAAGGTCCCGACTACCATTGAGTTCGTGGATATTGCCGGGCTGGTCAGGGGTGCCAGCCGGGGAGAGGGCCTGGGCAACCAGTTTCTGGCCCATATCCGGGAAGTGGATGCCATCGCCCAGGTAGTCAGGTGTTTTGAAGATGAGAATGTAACCCATGTGGATGGGAGCATCGACCCCGTCAGGGATATAGAGATAATCAATACAGAATTGTTGCTGGCAGATCTGGCCACAATAGAAAAAAGGCGGGAAAAGACAGAACGGGCAGCAAAAAGCGGTGCCAAAGAGCCCAGGGAGGAGCTGGCCATCCTGGATCATTTTATCTCTGTAATTGAGGCTGGAGGCAGCCTGCGCCAGCTGGAACCGGGTGAAAAAGAAAGAAGATTAATCAAGGAATTATCCCTGCTGAGTGCCAAGCCTATGATCTATATCGCCAATGTGGACGAGGATACCCTGCTTACAGGAGAGAATGAAATGGTAGAAGCAGTAAAAAAACTGGCAGCAGAGGAAGGGGCTGAACTGGTTCCGGTCAGTGCTAAAATCGAGGCAGATATAGCTGAACTGGAAAAGGAGGAGGCAGACCTCTTCCTGGCAGAATTGGGTTTAGAGGAAAGGGGACTGGACAGGGTCATCAGGGCCGGTTACAGGCTCCTGGGCCTGATTACCTTTTTCACAGTAGGAGAACAGGAGGTCCGGGCCTGGACAGTCAGGGAAGGTTCCACAGCACCCCAGGCTGCCGGTAAAATCCATAGTGATATGGAGCGGGGTTTTATCAGGGCTGAGGTAGTTGCCTATGAAGCCCTGGTCGAGGCCGGTTCCATGGCCAGGGCCCGGGAAGAGGGCCTGCTGCGCCTGGAAGGCAAGGATTACCTTGTCAAGGATGGGGACATCTGTCATTTCCGCTTTAATGTATAAGGTTTTAATCTTTGTCTTGCATAAGACTTTAAAGGATGTTATAATGTAGGATGAATGATTCCATGCTCTGTACTCTGATGCAGGGCCGCTTAGTCCGGATGGAGGAGGTGAAGAGGAGAATGACACGTTTATATGAAACAGCCTTTGTTTTAAGGCCAGATCTGGAGGAAGAAGCCAGGGATGCGCTTCTGGAGAGAATCAAAGGCATTATCACCGATAACCAGGGTGAAATTGTAGAGGTAGATGTATGGGGCAACAAGAAGTTGGCCTATGAGATTAATAAATATGACACAGGTTTTTATGTCATAATGACCTTTAAAGGTGGTACTGCCCTGGTTAAAGAGTTGGAACGTAATTTCAGAATTCTTGACGGTGTTCTGCGTTCTTTAGTAATTAATAAAGAAGGCTAAGGCCTTCTTTTTAACAGGATGGTGACCAGGGATGTTAAATCGTATTGTATTAATTGGTCGTTTAACCAGGGATCCGGAAATGCGTTATACCAGCAATGGTACTGCTGTGACTTCTTTTACCCTTGCTGTGCAGCGTAACTATACCAACCAACAGGGAGAGCGAGAGGTTGATTTTATCAATATAGTTACCTGGAGAAGGCTGGCTGAACACTGTGCCCAGTACCTGGGCAAGGGCCAGCTGGTAGCAGTAGATGGTTCCCTACAGATCCGGAAAAATGAAAGTGGCGGCCGTACTTATATTAATCCGGAGGTCGTAGCTGATGATGTCCGTTTTCTCGAATGGCGGAGTGACAGGACGTCTAATGACTTCG
>JGI24708J26588_10000870_pt1 | contig 24596 bp, 22 predicted proteins | sample BioPla1DNA2_FD_26588 | JGI IMG/M metagenome (IMG submission 26588) | reverse complement strand
GCGAGATGTCCGGTCGTCTGGAGGAGATGCCGGGTGAGGAAGGTTACCCCGCTTACCTAGGTTCGAGGCTCGCCTCTTTCTATGAGAGAGCCGGTATTGTCCGCTGTCTGAGCAGTGATGACGAAGAGCGTGTCGGCGTTCTGACGGCGATCGGTGCCGTCTCGCCGCCCGGCGGTGACCTCTCGGATCCCGTCGCACAATCGACTTTGCGCATTGTCCAGGTGTTCTGGAGCCTCGATTCAGACTTAGCGTATCGACGTCACTTCCCTGCGATCAACTGGCTGACGAGCTACTCGCTCTACCAGAATAAAGTTGACGCTTGGCTCGATGACAATATCGATCCCGAATTCAGCAAGTTACGCGTCGACGCGATGACTTTGCTCCAAGAGGAATCGGAGCTTGAAGAAATCGTCCGCCTGATCGGGCAGGATGCCCTTTCGGACACCGATCGTCTCAAACTTGAATCGGCGCGCTCGTTGCGTGAAGACTTTTTACACCAGAACTCTTTTGATGAAATCGACACGTACACGTCAATGAACAAACAGTTCAAAATGTTGTCTCTCGTGATGCACTTTTACTATGAGGCGCAGAAGGCGCTTGAACGCGGCGTCGACTTTGACCGCATGATGGTGTTGCCGATCCGCGATGAGATCGCTCGCTTTAAGTACGTTCCGGAACAGGAAGTGGATCGCTGGTACGCGCTCCGTAACGAACAGTTGCTGAGCGAAATGAGAGAGTTGTCCGATTAAGAACGGAGACAGATATGGCTAGAGAATACAGAACAATCGAAGAAGTCACCGGTCCTCTGATGCTCGTCAGGGGCGTCGAGAACGTCAAATACGACGAGCTGGGTGAAATCGAATTGGCTGACGGGCAGATCCGTAACTGCAAGGTCTTGGAGGTTGAAGGATCCGACGCGCTTGTGCAGCTGTTTGAGAGTTCGATCGGTTTGAATATCGAGAAGAGCACCGTCCGTTTCTTGGGACGAGGACTTGAGCTTGCCGTTTCGCGCGACATGCTCGGGCGCGTCTTCGACGGCATGGGCAGACCGAACGACGGCGGACTTGAGATCATCCCCGATGCGATGCGTGACGTAAACGGACTTCCTATCAACCCCGCCGCGCGCGACTATCCGAACGAATTTATTCAGACAGGCGTCTCGGCGATCGATGGTTTGAATACGCTCGTCCGCGGGCAGAAGTTGCCGATCTTTTCGGGAGCCGGGCTGCCGCACGCGCAGCTGGCGGCTCAGATCGCACGCCAAGCCGAAGTTCTCGACAGCGAAGAGCAATTCGCCGTCGTCTTCGCTGCCATTGGCATTACGTTCGAAGAAGCCGACTTCTTTATCAGCGATTTTAGAAGGACGGGCGCGATTGATCGTGCCGTCATGTTTATCAACTTGGCGGACGACCCGGCGATTGAGCGTATCTCAACACCGCGTATGGCGCTGACGGCAGCCGAGTATCTGGCATTCGATCTCGACATGCACGTGCTCGTCCTGATGACTGATATTACTTACTACGCGGAGGCGTTGCGCGAAGTATCGGCAGCCCGTAAAGAAGTTCCCGGACGGCGCGGTTATCCGGGATACCTCTATACAGACCTCGCGAGTATCTATGAGCGCGCGGGACGTATTAAGAACAAGAGAGGGTCGATTACATTCGTGCCGATCCTGACGATGCCGGACGACGACAAGACGCATCCTATTCCCGACTTGACGGGATACATCACGGAAGGACAGGTTATCTTGTCACGCGATCTGTATCGCCGCGGCATTCAGCCGCCGATCGACGTGCTTCCCTCGCTGTCGCGCCTAAAGGACAAGGGAATCGGCGTCGGCAAGACGCGAAAAGATCACGCCGATACGATGAACCAGCTCTTCGCCGCGTACTCGCGCGGAAAAGATGCGCGCGACCTCCAGATTATTCTCGGTGAAGAAGCATTGAGCGAGATCGATCGCGAATACTCGAAGTTTTCCGTCGCGTTTGAAGATCAGTACGTCTCGCAAGGTTTCGATACGGATCGTTCGATTGAGGAGACGCTCAACATCGGGTGGGAGCTTCTCTCGATGCTGCCTGCGAATGAATTGAAACGTGTGCGTCAGGAGTACATCGACGAGTTCTACATAGCAGAAGAGGAAACAGAGGTAGTAGCAGAGGAAGTAATTGAGAAAGAAGCGGAGGCTGATGACTAATGGCTGTGATGCGCGTCAATCCGAATAGGATGGAGTTGCTGCGCTTGCGCGGGCAGCTTCGCATTGCGAGGCGCGGCCATAAACTCTTGAAGGACAAACGCGACGAGCTGATGCGTCAGTTTTTGGCGCTCGTTCTTGAAGTCGATGAGATGCGCCTCAAGGCGGAAGCTCTCGTCGAGCGTTCTCACAAGGAAATGCTGCTCGCCCGCGCCGTGATCGGAGACGAGACTGTCAACGCCGCGCTCATGACCGAAGGTTCAGGCGAACTCACGGTCTCCGTGAGTCGCGAGAACACGATGAGCGTCCGCACGCCCGTCTTTCACGCACCGGAGGAAATCGCCAATATATCAAACCGCACTCTCCCGTACGGCATGACGGCGGCATCGGGTGAGTTGGATCAGCCGATTGACACACTGGCCGAAGCGCTCCCGCTCCTCATGCAACTCGCGACTTACGAGCATAAATCAAGCCTGCTCGCCGCCGAGATCGAGCGTACAAGGCGCCGCGTCAACTCCCTCGAATACGTCATGATTCCGAACCTCGAAGAGACCATCCATTCCATCACGATGAAAATGGAAGAGAACGAGCGCGGCAACTTGACGCGCCTGATGAAAGTCAAAGACATGATCGTCGAGCAGGAGATTGAAAAGCGCCGACAACAGACAGAGGCCAGACGTCAGAGTCGCGCATAGTAAAATGGAAGGGGACACGAAAGTGTCCCCTCAAAATCAGTTGCAGAATACCACTTGTCACTTGATCTAATTATTTTATTATCAATCCTAGTGTTTACAATGTCTCGGTTCTGTAGTAACAGATTCCGCGATTTTTTAAAAATGCTATCCACTGTTCATAAGTGTCGAGTAGCGGTTTGTCAAGGAAAGACAATGCTTTTTCTATGATCTCATCAGGGATACCATAGGCGGCTTCCGCGATGCTGCCTGTGATGGCTGTAAGTGTGTCGCTATCTCCTCCGAGAGAGATGGCATTTCGAATAGCATCCTCAAAGTCAGTGCTTTCAAGAAAAGCGATGACCGCTTGTGGTACGGTATCCTGACATGTTTCATTGAATTGGTAACTTGGACGGATTTCATCCAGCGTTTTGCTCAAATCATATCCGTGCTCTATTTCTAAGTGTTTTTTCATTTCAGCCTTGTATTCGTCTATGGTGATTTCTTTGATAATGGTCTTGTCCATATCGTTTCCGTATCCCAAGTTATATAAACGCCACATAAAGATGGCGTCCGTCACTGCCAACGCTCCTTTGATTCCCTCGGGATGATTATGTGTTACAGCGGCAGATAATTTGGCAGTATTTCTGCCATTCATCGGCCAAAATCCTGTTCGAGCATAAAATCCGCGATCCATCAGCCATGCACAAGGTGAGACTCTCATCGCCGATCCGTTACCCCAAGAGTTGTAGGGTTTACGATCATCTGAGTGTATCCAATAGCCAAATCGACTGCCGTATCCCGCACTGGGATAGAGCTTTCCCCATTTCTTATAGGCATCGATGAAGTTATCAGCTTTGCCTCCATTCATCAATGCGTCTGCTGTAGCAACGGTCATCACCGTATCATCTGTGAAAAAACAGTCATCACGAAAAAAGGGAAAATCTTTTGTTTTGATGTTATTCCACTCGTAAACTGAACCGACAATATCTCCTACAATAGCACCTAGCATGACCCGTACCTCCTTTTTATGGTCTTATTTTACCCTGACCAATTCGTCGATATCCTTGAATTCCTTTGTGCTCTGAGGCTCTGCAATGTCCCCAAAGGGCATTTGTTAAATCAGTTTCCAATTCTCGGGGACATCAAAGGCCGCTCTTACCTTCTCATCGATGATCGGATTATAGTGCTGCAGGTTAGCTCCCAACCCCAAGCTGCTGAGACCGCACCTAACATTACTTCCTACCGCCTCTTCGTCTTACGTCTTCACGGATTTCATCAAAATAAGCGTCATCGACAGTTCCCGACCTGCGAAAGGCGACTACAGCTTCCGACATCACCTGAAAGTTGAGGTTTGTACCTTCACTATCAGCCAGATAGTCTAATGCCCGGTCGGCGGAGATGCCGTATCTCCCTGCCGTTTCAACCGCGTCGATGTTGGCGCCGAGGAAGATAAACTCCCAACCGTACGTCTCTTTTTGTCGCTCGATGAGAGCTTTGACCTTGTCAGCAGTGTACTCGCGGCTGGAATTTTCTAAGCCGTCCGTGATGATCACGAACATAACCTTTTCTGCGCGGTACTCCTCGGCAGTATGTTTTTGAGCGTTGCCGATTTTGTTGATCGTTCTGCCGATGGCGTCGAGAAGAGCCGTGCACCCGCCGACTTGATATTCCTTGTCTGTCATCGGACTGATCGCTCGGATGTCGATGCGGTCGTGTACAAGCTTATAATGATGATTGAATAAGACAGTTGTCACACGGCACTCTCCGTCGACCGCTTTCTGCTTTGTGAGCATTGAGTTGAATCCGCCGATGGTGTCGCTTTCCAATCCGGTCATCGAACCGCTTTTGTCAAGAATGAATACGAGTTCAGTTAATCCTTTTTTCATGTCAGTAGCCTCCTTTGATTTCTGAAGTTTTTCCTAATCTGAGGCTACTTCTTCATTCAAGACATTTGGTCGCTTCAGAAGCGACATTTTTTGGATTGACGTATGAATGCGTATTGCAAAAAAGTGCCTCCTTGAGCATTTTTGTTGTAGCTATGAGCATGTGGTATGAACGGATATTGCAATAATGTGCTTCCTTGAGGTCGATTCATGTTCTCAAGGAGGCACTTTCAAATTAGACGACTTGTTGAACTTCCATAGGGTCTCAAATTCTGTGCGAATTAAATACCCAGCAGCGGCTGATCGTAAGCGAACAGCACCTCGTTGATCTCGAAAATGTCGTATTTGCCGTTCACAATAAAGTACTTCACGATCACGTCAAATATGATAGCGCGAGATAATGTATAGCCCGCCCGCCCCAATAAGGCATCTGTTTCATCGAGCGATAGTCTCATCGATATGGCGAGGGCGATCGCCGTGCGCTTGCTCGGCATATAGTTCTTGACGCTCCTTATTTTCGAGAACAGTCTTCTGTCCAAATTCGCCCGTTTGTAAACTTCGACATCCGTCATGCCTTTGGCATCGATGAGGCGCAGAAGCATGGATGAAAAAGGTTCATCGAGATCGCCTACGATGTCCTCAAGCGACACGTCAACAGCCGCAGGTGTGTCCGCACGTATAAAGGCAGGTGCGTAAAGGTACACATCATCTTCAGAGATAGCTTGTCGTTCTACATCGAGCAGCTTTCTTCTTTTCACCTCGTGCGTGTCGACATAGTGCTCGTCGATGTAGCTTTTGACCTCACCCAACAGCTTGCGGCTTATAACAAAGGCCGACTTGTCGAACAGCACGAGATTGACTTCAATATCGTGCTCATCAAGAAAATTTCGAATAGCGGAAGTCGCGACTTGCAGGGCTTCGTCTTTGGGATAACCGTAAATACCGCTTGAGATGAGCGGGAAGGCAATGCTCTCGCATTTGTTTTCAACGGCGACTCGGAGAGATGTCGTATAGGCCGAGCGCAGAAGTTTTTCACTCTCTTCGGGATTTCGTTTGTTGTAGACGGGACCTGCCGTATGAATGACAAACTTGGCGGGAAGGTCGAAACCCGGCGTAATAACCGCCTCGCCCGTCTTAATCGGAGCAAGTTTATCGCAGGCAGCCTGAAGTTTTGCCGCTCCGGCAGCTCTGAAAATAGCCCCGCAAACACCACCGCCCATTTTCAGTTCAGTATTGGCGGCGTTGACGATGGCATCGACTTTCATTTTTGTTATGTCTTGACGGATTATGATAAACGGCATGATGATTCACCTCGTATTGTAGTTTTGAAGGGGAAAATCTATCTTTCCTCTTTATTGTACACACGGAAGAGGCGATTCGCATGTTTGTGAATGTCATGTCGACGATCACGACGTCCGGCGTTCATCCGTCCGGAAGAGGAGATTCGCATGATTGAGAATGTCATGGCCTAAGGATGGTATACTCAGATCGCGAAGTATCAGGTCTTTGACCGCCGGTCAAATGTAAGCGAGGCGTACGATCCACAGCTAAACACGGATTGACACTGTAAGTATTCAGGTGAGAAGTAGTATATGCCGTACGGCTGACGATTTGAAATTTGATACTGAGCGAATACTATATGCTTGTTGGTGAGGGGTATATGAGCAAACAGGAAATGGTCGACAACCGGTTTTCCATAAGGATTGCAGAACTGGAAGAACTGCTGATCCAACTCGTAAAAGTAAGAAGCGTCGTCAGTTCGGATGGCGAACATGACATCATTGATTTCATCGAAGAGTACGTGCGCGGCTGGGATTTTTTCCGCGCTCGACCGGAACAGGTTGTGCGCATTCCTTCTGCGGGAGATCTTTTGGGGCGTTCGTCACTCTTCGTCTGCGTCTCCGGGCGCGAGTCGAGCGATGCCGTCGTTATGATTGGACATACCGACACGGTCGAAGTCGACGATTATGGCCCCTTGGCCGATCTTGCCACGACACCGGATCTGCTCGAAAGCGCTTTAAAATCAGGGCAACGTAAGTTCAACCCGCAGGCACAATCCGACTTGGAAAGCGGGAAATACCTGTGGGGACGCGGTACGCTCGACATGAAGGCCGGCGTCGCCAATGAGCTCTTATTGCTGAAGCAGCTAGCGGAGAATCCTGAGAGTTTCAAAGGCCATGTGATCGCCCTTTTCGTTTGTGACGAGGAGGGGAATTCTGCCGGCATGATATCCGCTATTGAAGTTCTGAAGCAATGGCGCGACACCAAGGGGCTTAAAATCTGCGGCGTGATCAATGCCGATTACCATACGGCGCAATATCCCGGCGATGACGCCTATTATCTCTTTCGCGGTTCGGTCGGTAAAATCATGCCCGTTTTTTATATTCGCACGCTCGAAACGCACGCCGGCGATCCCTTTGCCGGACTTGATGCCAATCTTGTCTTGGCAGAGCTGATTAACGAAATCAATCTCAATCCGAAGTATAGTGATTACGCTGGCGATGAAATATCCGTTCCGCCTATCACGCTTAAAGTTGAAGACCTCAAGGTAGTTTATTCCGTTAAGACGAATCACGAAGCTTGGACCTTGATCAGCGTACCTCTGTTCGAGCAGACGCCCATTGATGTTATGAAGAAAATGCTTGATGCCGCGGACATTGCGTCGGAAAATTCTTTAGCCAGATATTACCAATACCAGCGTGAATACAACAAACAGGCAGGGATACCGACCGAGACGATTCATCCCGATTTTGAGATTCTCTCGCTAGCTGAATTGATCGACAGAGTTGCGGCACGATTAGGGGAGGAACCCGATCACCTGATCGACCGATATCTCGCACCTGTTCTGGATGAAGTTGATACGCGCGAGCAGACACTCCACTTAATCAGACAGCTGGAGCTCCTTTTGCCTGATCGCAGACCGCGCATTGTCGTCGGGTTTGCGCCGCCCTTCTATCCAGCCGTCTCCTGTTCCAGCTCGGACGATATTTTCTTTCAGTCGGTTGACCGCGGGATCAAAGCCGTGTTGAATTCGGATATCGCCGATACAAGCGTGGCTGCCGATCCGGCCCTCGCAACCGGCGATTCTTATCTGCTTGACAACGGTTCGGACGATGTTTTTTATCAACAGGTTGATCCCGGGATCAAAGCCGTGCTGAATTCGGATGCCACCGATACAAGCGTGGCTGCCGATCCGGCCCTCGCAACCAACGATCCTTATCTGCTTGACAACGGCTCGGACGATGTTTTTTATCAACAGGTTGATCCCGAGATCAAAGCCGTGCTGAAGTCGGATAGCGCCGATACAAGCGTGGCTGCCGATCCGGCCCTCGCAACCGGCGGCTCGTACCTTCTTGACAACGGTAAAGAACTCAAAGTCAAAACGTACTATCCCTATATCTCCGATCTCAGTTATCTGGCTCTTCCCTATACGGATGATGAGTTGCAGATCATGCGGGATAATATGCCGACGCTCGGCCGCAGCTACCACGTGCCTCTGCAGACGATGAAAGAACTCGATCTTCCTGTGATCAATCTCGGTGCCTACGGCTTCGACGCGCACAAATGGACAGAGCGGCTCGAACGTGATTATAGCTTGCGCATTCTGCCGAAACTGTTGGAAGGCATCGTCATGGAGATTCTGGGCGTCTGATCTTGCGATTAATATTCTCGTAACTTTCTGCAGTTAATTTTGTTTTCGTAGGCTGCCCCTTTGCTTGGTGCAGGAAGAGTATTTCTGTTATCGTGGCGGGAAATGACAGTCTTGTAGTATCGTCGACAAGATCGCGGATATTAAGGTTATGTCGAATATAGTCGACAAGATTACGATATTTAAGGTTTTGTCGAGTATAGTCGACAAGTACAGGAACTATAATGTTCAAAAGTTCAGGTTCACCATGCTTTGTGCTATGAAATGCACATTTTCAACTTGCAAAACAACGGGGCACTTTTACAGGCATTCACGGAGCAGTGTCACGTCGATCGTATCGCCCGCGCGAAGCTCGCGCATACCGGGAAGAAGCCTGAACATTCCTTCTGCTGTGAGACAGCGCGCCGCGCCATGCTTTTTGAAATTAAGCAGTTTTGCATGAAGCTGACCGTCATCGTTCCGAGTCAGTTCAACGCCCATAAGGAAGCCGAAAGAGCGATCTCTGCGCACTTCTTCCGTCAGAATTGCCCTGACTTTTTTACGCGGTGTCTCCGGAAGGTGTAGCCAATATGCGATGACGGGGCGAACGAACCAGTCCAGTACGTTGAGACAGCCGTAGGGCGGCCCTGGAACGACAATAACCGGCTTGTTCTTTATGCGCGCGAGCGCCGTTGGCCTTCCCGGACCGCAATTTACCCAGTGAAAGAGGATTTCGCCCTCTTTTTCCAAAATGTCGAGAGCCAAGTCTTCCGAACCTTTCGAAGAACCGCCATTCACGAGGATAAGATCGCAAGTGAGCATGGCTTCGTCGATGTGCTTTTTCAAAAGCGCACGCTCATCGCGAACGATAGGGTATTTTACCATTTCCGCACCGAATGATGACAACATGCCTCGGGCCAAGAGGACGTTGCTGTTAACATTCATCCCGCGATGCAAGGGCTCCCCGGGGTCGACCAATTCCGATCCTGTAGGGACAAAGGCGACTCTCGGTTTTCGGTACACGGGAAGCGTTCCATGATTGCCCATGGCAATAGCGGCAACGTCGGTCGAGCCAAGTAGTGCGGGCGCCTCTTTAATTAATTGATCCTTTTTGATGAAATGACCTTTAGGCAAAATGTTCATGCCTTTTTGAAAGACGAGATCATCTGAAAATCGGACACCTTGACCGTGTGAACTAACTGTCACATCCTCAATGCGGATCACCGAATCAAAAGCGTCTGGAAAATCGTCGCCCGTATCCGCAAAATCGTATGCCTCTCCTCTCAACCATGTATCGGGATTGACGGGTTTGCCATCCTCGAAAAGCTCGCTCTTAACACAAATCCCGTCCATCGCAGAAGCGCGAACAAGCGGGATATCGGAAAGAGCGTGTATCGGTTTAGCAAGTACGCGTCCTTCGCCTTCCGCAATGGGAATATTCTCTACCGGCATTTTATCCTGCCAGTTTTCCAAAAAAATATTGAGAGCTTCGTCGATTGATACGTTCTTTTTCATTGTTACCTTCTTTCTTCTGAAGCTGACGGCATTTTGTTGCTTGATGGCAAGACTCTTTTGCTTCAGTAGCCGACGGCGCTCGCTGCAAAATCGGCACGACTTCTTTTCTCCAGCAACCGACGCCACTCGCCGCAAGCCGACACGACTTCTTTTCTCCAGCAACCGACTGCACTCGCCGCAAGCCGGCACGACTTCCTTTCTCCAGCAACCGACGGCACTCGCCGCAAGCTGGCAAGAGCTCGCTATATTTCCTGCACTACTCTGCTTTTTTTATCGACATCCAACACTTGCCGTAGTGCCTTCAAGTTTTTCTTCCTTCTTCTTCAACGGTTTCCGACGCTCGCCATATAGCCTGCTTGGAACAGAGAAAACACGTCGGCGCGTCGGATGGCAAGGTCGACGCCCTTTTGATCGGTGGCGCAGAAGCCTGAGAGGTTATCTGCGCCGAAGCGGAACAAAGCTGGGGCCATGCATGTGCTCGGTCCGACAATGCAGACCTTGCCGTGTTCACCCGTGAGCTCTAAGAGGCGCGGCAATGTTTTGTTCGTTATGGTGGTACCCGTTATGAAGATGTAGTCCTGTTCGGGCAGCAGATATTCGCACGACGTATCAGGGTAATCGCCTTGTTGAGGGTTGCGCTCCAATACGATAAGCTCGCTGATCGCACCTATCTGTTTTTCAATGTGAGGAAAATGACCGATGACTGCGACTTTCTTGCCTGCAATCTCGTCCTGAAAAGCGATGAATGCGTTCAGCTGAGTGCGTGCCGCGTCGTCCGTCGTCCCGGGATTAAGTACCAAGTCGCCAAATCCACCCAGATATTGGATTTTTTCCAACGTGTTGTAGTAGCAATTCAGCGCCGCCACGCCAAGAGAAGCTTCGCGGAAATTCCAAGATTTCACCATGGACGCCATATCGCGGAGCGACATGCCGTCTTCCGGTGCCGGAAACTGCTGACCGGGGCCACGTTCGCGCAGTGTCATGGCAACGCCTGTATGTGGTCCTGAACAGACCCCGCACCAACTTGCGCCAAGTGAGAAATGGCTGACCTCCCAAGTGGGGTCAACGCCTTCGATCAATGTGTCATACAATGCCCACGGATCACACATGTCGTGATTACTCCTTGTATATTAATGTCCGCTAGGGTCGTGGTACCTTAGCGGCATTTTCTGTTCTTCCCATACCACGTGGGATAATGGCTCTGTGCAGTTGAGGGCGGTGCCATTGACATATCGGTAAAGCGCCGACATGTCAACGGCTTATTCCTCTGTTGTGCGGAGCTGTCTCATAACCGCTAGTTAACAGCGAGAATGAGACAGCCTCTCTTTTGCGTCACTCTATCTGCCCGAACGCCGGTACCGGTGTACATTTTTTCAACTAATATCGATTATTTGGACTTTACATCCGTCGTTGGTGTGCAGTTTTTCAAGTTTGATTGAAAAACCGTACAAGTAAATTCGCTCTCATCCGGGCTGTGCACATTTTTTCAGAATTACTTGCAAAACTGCACAGGTAAATTCGCTCTCATCCGGGCTGTGCACATTTTTTCAGAATTACTTGCAAAACTGCACAGGTGAGTTCGCTCTCATTCGGGCTGTGCACATTTTTTCAGAATTACTTGCAAAACTGCACAAGTGAATTCACTCTCATCCGAGCTGCGCACAGTTTTTCAGAATTAATTGCAAAACTGCACATGTGAATTCGTTCTCAGTCGGACTGTGCACAGTTTTTCAGAATTACTTGCAAAACTGTACAGGTGAAATCACTCTCATCCGAGCTGTGCACAGTTTTTCAGAATTACTTGCAAAACTGCACAGGTGAATTCGCTCTCATTCGGGCTGTGCACATTTTTTCAGAATTACTTGCAAAACTGTACAGGTGAATTCACTCTCATCCGGGCCTAGCCCGGGTCGTGCAATTTTTCAGTTAATATCGTTTTTTTGTTCTAATTGCTGAAATCGTGGCCTCGGGCAGTGTTCAGCAGTTCTTTGGCGTCGTCTTCGGTCAGTTCGAGCTGATAGAAGAGCTCGAAGAAATCGCGAACCTCCTGGACCATGTCGTACTGAAACACGTCAGGGTAGAGTGTGTTGGCGACGAAGCGGACGCCCAGATACTGTTGCGATGAAGGCGGCCGGTCGAGCCAGCTGTAAGGAATTCCGGGACCTTCGTAGACGCGTCCGTCTTTGACGGCCTTGATGTTGGCCCAGTTGGGATTTGTCGTGATTTCTTCATAGGGGCTGTTTGGGCCGCCGCCCATGAAAATGACGTCGGGATTCCAATCGATGACTTGTTCCAGATTGACCGGCGTCATCCCGCTTCCGCCCGCATCTTCAATGTTGGCGACGTTGATCGCACCCGCGTATTTGAATACGGCGGCGTGGGAGGATGTTTCAGGCTCCGTCGCAAGGCCGTTCGGTTTTTCGGCATAATATAAGGTCACGCGATCGCCTTCGGGAATGGAGCTGACTTTTTCATTGACATCGTTCAAGGTTTTCTCGCAATAAGCTGCGAGCTTTTCACAGCGCTCTTCTTCACCGAATACTTTTCCGAGGAATCGATAGGCTGACGCGCGTTCCGGGAAGCGCCCGTTTACGAGAATGACGGGGATACCGAGCTGTGCTTGAAGCTCGTCGCACGTCTCGCGAACCTTGTCGGAGATCTCCATGGGGCCCATGTAGATAAAGGCTTGGGCGCCGGAGGCGAGTACTTCTTCCGTGTTCACCGACTTGCCTCCGTCCGCATTGCCGAATACTTTTTGCCCCTTCAGTCGTGGCAGATACTTTAGTTGATTCGGGTTGGGCTCCGAGACGACGCCCGCGAGCAGATCGGGGTTGATGGTGTAAATCATCACCTGTGCCAACGGGCTTGGGAAATAGACTTTCTTGAAGTTAGCGGGTGAGGGGATGGTGATTTCGCGATCACCCATGTCCTTGATGACGACCGTCTCCGCGACAGGCTCCGTACCGTTCTCCGACTCTTCAGGTTGTGAGGCAGTCGTCGTAACGATTGGAGCAGAATCCGAAGGCGGCGCTGATGAATCTTCCTGCGGTGTAGACTGCGCACATCCTGTGAACGCTAGTATCAAGACGGCCATTACGATGGCAAGGAATGACCGTGTTTGTCTTTTTAGTTCTTTCATAAGCATTTCCTTTCTTTCTGTTTGACTTTGACGACATCTGTTTATTTCACGGCGTCTTTGCGCCGTCATATCTTAATTGACAAATTCGTTGATTGGTGGTTTGCTGCGCGTTTCTTTAGCGCTTTCTTGCGATTCTGACGTGCCCGGAATGCAGGCATACCGATGAGCCTCACATTCTAGTTGAAAGCGCTTAACCGCAATCGGAAAACGATACAGTTCGCTCATGCTCCGACTTGTAATAACTTCTTCTGGCGAGGCCTTTGCGACGATTTTGCCGTCGATCATCAACATGACATGATCGGATGAATAAAAACAATGCGCCGGATCGTGCGTCACCATGAGAACTCCGATACCGTATTGTCGAAGCTCATTGACTTTTTCAAGAACGCGGTATTGGTTGCCGTAGTCGAGATGGCTCGTCGGCTCATCCATGATGAGAAACGACGCCTGCTGTGCGAGAGCGCGCGCGATCAGGACGAGCTGTTGTTGTCCTCCGGAAAGCTTCGTGTATGGCCAGTCAGCCAAATGTTCGATTTGCATCTGGCGCATGCAGGCGTTTGCGATGGCGCGATCTTCTTCGGTTTCTCTTGAAAAACGTTGCAGATAAGCCGTTCTTCCCATCCTGATGACATCGCCTACGGTAAAAGGGAAAGGTGTTTTGTGTGCTTGCGGGATGTAAGCGAGGTGTTTGGCGCGTTGCGTCTCATTTAATGTGTGTAAATTTGTCTTTCCGATCGTGACGCTGCCGTGACGTGCGGGTAAAAGCGCGAGAATTGCCTTCAATAGTGTTGTCTTTCCGCATCCGTTTTCGCCAAGGATGCACATAAAACGGCCCGGTTCAAGGTCAAATGAGATGTCTTTGACAATGTCGGGTCCTTTTTCGTATCCGGTTGTCAAGCCTGAAATGCGCAGTGGAGCCTGAGAAATCTGCGGAGGTATGAGAATTTTGTATCCGTGTGCACTCATGCGCGACCTGCTCTCTGTTTGAAAATGACGATGAAAAAGGGGATGCCTATTAAGGACGTCAGAATCCCGATAGGCAGTTCAACTGAAAACGCGTTACGGCAAATCGTATCGCACACGAGGAGATACACGCTTCCCAAGATCGCGGCAACGGGAAGAAGCGTCCGATAGTTGGGTCCGACGAGCGAACGCGTGACGTGAGGGATCACGAGTCCGACCCAGCCGACTTGACCGCAGATCGCGACGCTGGAGGCCGTGATGATGGTACAGGCGAGGATCACCTCGCGTCGTACCCGCTTCGTCTTAACGCCTATGGCGCGAGCTTCTTCTTCGCTAAACGACATGACGTTGAGCTTGTTGCGGTTGATGAAAAGAAGAAAACAAGCCGGCAAAAACGGGATCAAGACTTGCAGTACGTGTTTCGGAAAGACGTCGCTGAAGGAGCCCATGAGCCAGAATGTGATCGCGGGGAGATGTGCGTCGGGATCGGCGAGGTATTTGACGATGGAGAGTCCTGCGTTGAACAGTCCGCGAACGAGCATGCCGCCCAGCACCAGCGCTAAAATAGGATCCGACGAGATAAAGCGTTCAAACCGTGTTGAGAGGAGAACAGCGAGCAACGCAAAGATCAGTGCGGTGATTTGCGTCATCGCGATCGTGCTCGAGTTGATGATGGCCAGCGCGGCACCGAAACTTGCACCGGCGGAAACGCCGAGAATGTCAGGAGAAACGAGAGGATTTCGAAACATTCCCTGATAGGCAGCTCCCGCCATACTGATGCCGGCGCCAACCATCAACACAACGAGTACACGCGGAAGTCGTACGTTGAAGATGACGATCTCCATATTCGGATCTGCGATATGCGAAGGATCACGAAAATGCCAGTAAAAAGTCTTCACGAAATCCCCCAGCGTCAGAGGGTAACGCCCGATCACGAATGAGATGAAAAAACAGGCGACAGGAAGCAAGATAAACCACGGCCACCACTTTTGGAAAAAACGGTGTCTGCGCTGTTGTGCGGTCATAATCGGCTGGAGCGTCCCGTTGTCCGCTCTTACCGCATGTGGCACCGAGTTGTTTTCGCCTTGCTTTGTTTTGTGTTCATCGTTCATACGTGCTTCCGTTCGTGATCAATTCTCACGTGCCTGCGAGGGCTATTTTTTTACAAATAGAATGGTAGGGAATAGAAAATCAATTCTCACGTGTCCACGAGGGCTATACGTTTACTCTGTATGCTTCTTTATAGCTCTCGTGTGTTCCCGATCCTTTCCCATAGCAGATTTTGTACCGTTCGATTGTCGCCTTCGTTGTTCGCCCTTTTGCCAACAGAACCAGCGTCCGTCGCCTTCATGCGCGTAAATTACATAGGAATCGCCCCAAGCCTCTAATAGTTCGCGGTACGCGCTGTCGGGCAGCGAGAAAGAAGGGAGTCGACGTTGGACCCGGCGGTCACAACCGTAATGATCCGGCTCCCATGTGTCGTCACCCTCGGCGCGTTGCTTTTGGAATCGCAGACTTCCGCGCCCGCCCCCGATGTAGGCGATGCCGCTCGGTTTCATGACGCGGCGCAATTCCTCATACGCGCGGTGTTGATCGTGCCAGAAACGTTGAGATCCTCGGCTGATTACAAGATCGAACGTATTGTCTTCTGCGGGGATGGCGTGTACATCGGCATTGTAAAGCACGATTGTTGTCTCAGGCGCAATGGTTCTGATGCGCTGTGACGCCTTTTTTAACGCATTGTCACGCAGGTCGAGCAAGGCGATTTCCATGACGGGCTTTCGTTTGAGGAGTGCAATGCTCATCCCGCCCGTACCGCAGCCTGCGTCTAAGATGCGCGCCTTGGAAAGGTCGAGCGTTTCTTTCCCTGCTAATGACGCGCATCGCTCAAGCAGTGTCTGTACGATGTCGTCATACATGCGCATATTCCAGATTGATTCGCTCATTTTGTCGAAAGCGCTGTAGGTATCCACCTGTCGATCCTCTTGTGCAGAACACAAAGTCACTTACGTTTCCATCAACGATCAACGCCTTTGTACTCGTAGTCGCCTGATCTTCCGCCCACCTTTTTAACTAGAAATATTTTCTCGATGCACATGCTTTTGTCCATCGATTTGCACATGTCGTAGACGGTGAGCAGCCCCGTTGCGCACCCGGTCAAAGCTTCCATCTCGACACCCGTTTTTCCCTCCGTTTTTACTTCAACTTCACAGATCAAGTGATCAGACGAAAATGAAAAATCGACGTTGATTTTCGTCAGCAATAGGGGATGCGCCAAGGGGATGATTGACGGTGTGTTTTTAGCCCCTTGTATAGCGGCCACTTGAGCGATTGCCAGCACGTCTCCCTTTTTCAGCGCGACGTCTTGGATGGCTTGAATCGTTTCAGGTTTTAGGCGGATCATTCCGCGCGCCAAAGCGACGCGCTCGGTAACTTCTTTTTGTGAGATATCGACCATTTGGCCGCGTTTGTTTTTGTCGAGATGCGTGAACATTTACCCCTCCTTCGCCGTCGGCGATTTGCACTTTGCGACTATGCGCTTGTTTTTGTCGAGATGCGTAAACAATTACCCCTCCTTCGCCGTCAGCGATTTGCACTTTGCGACTATGCGCTTGTTTTTGTCGAGATGCGTAAACAATTACCCCTCCTTCGCCGTCAGCGATTTGCACTTTGCGACTATGCACTTGTTATTGTCGAGATGCGTAAACATTTAGCCTCCTATCCGATGCATCGGAAGGGATGTGCCGTCGCCTTCTTCAACGTGATGTTTTTCCGGTTTGAGGCATAAGGCTTCGTCCACATATGGCTGCAAATTCTCGCCGTTTCGTAAGGGCGTTTTCAGATCAACCGAAAAATCGCTCAGCAGACACGGTTTCAATTGTCCGTCAGACGTTATCCGCAAGCGATTGCATTCGTGGCAAAAGCGACAGGAGAGCGGTTGAATCAAGCCGACTCTGCCAATTGCCCGCTCTGCCGTGTAGAGACGTGCAGGTGAGGATTTTTCTTGTATTGCAAGAGGTGTTAAATCAACCTTTTCTAAGACTTCACGTGCGGGCATATAATGCTCTCTTGAAAAATCCGCCGTCGGGCCGATCGGCATCGCCTCGATAAAGCGAACATCGATCGGGTACCTTTTTGTCAACTCGACGAAATCGACAATCTCATGATCATTAATGTCTTTTAATAAAACGACATTAATTTTTACCTTGAAACCGACTTTCAGCGCGTTGCGAAGTCCGCCTATAGCGGCTGCCAGATCTCCTCCTCGGGAAATTCGACAATAAGTCTCCCGATCGAGCGAGTCGAGTGATATGTTGACCCTTCTGAGTCCGTTCGCTTTTAGGCGTTGAGCTTTTTCTATAGTAAGCAACGACGCATTTGTCGTCATCGTCAAATCCTCAATCTTGCGCAAAAGTCCCAACGACGCTATGAAATGTTCAATGCCCCGCCTAACAATGGGTTCACCTCCCGTAATTCTGACTTTTTTGATGCCGTTCTCAACGAATAAATGCGTGATATGGTAGAGTTCTTCGAACGTCAGTTTGTCGTCGTGATGAACAGGACGTACCCCTTCCTCGGGCATACAATAGCGACATCTTAAGTTGCAAAAATCCGTCACCGAAATTCTCAAATATTCGATTGTTCGTCCATATTGATCTCGCATACTAAACTCTCAGCTGTTTTCTGTTTCGGTTACGCAATGTTCTTTCAGTTCGCCGACCAAAAACTCCAAAGCCCTGGTCACATGAGGGCGAATATCGCCGCCGACAAGAACAAGCATCATGTCGTCTCCAACCTTTAATTGCCCGCAGTTCAGCCACACGCGGACACAGAAGATGCCGAGCATTTTTTTAGTTTTGGAGATAGCCGCTAATACCCGTTCCGTCATATAGGTAAACGACACACTTTGAATTCTCGGTTGATCTTCTTTTCCCTCGCGAACTTGTGCTTGGGAAGTTGCCCTAACGACGCCGTTATGGATCAGGTACATACCGCATTTATCTGCAAGTCTTTCTTCTTTGGCTTCTTGCAGCCATTGCGCGATGTTCGGCTTTTCCCCCGTAAGAAAATCTAAATTGCTCATAAGCTCTTGTCGAGACGATGTCTGTGATCTTCCGGCTCCGATCCTGATTCACCGCGAATCGTCTCGATTGCGTGCGGGAGCGCAGGACTGATTACCTCGAAGCACTCTTTCACCGCTTTCGGGCTGCCCGGCATGTTGATGATGAGCGTCTTCTCATAGATGACCGATACCGCCCTCGACAACATTCCGTGAGGTGTGATCGAGGTGCTGACACGCCTCATTTCCTCGGCAAAACCCGGTGCCATTTTCGTCGAGACCATCATGGTTGCTTCAGGCGTGACATCGCGCGGGGAAAAACCCGTACCGCCACTCGTCAAAATGAGATCGGCACCGAGCTCCCGGCTCATAAAAATGAGCGTGCGAGCGATGGCATCCGCGTCATCCGGTACAACATCGATATTGATGATCTCCGCCATCGGCTTGAGCAGGGCGCGCAAAAGCGGGCCTACTTTATCCTCCGTTTTTCCCATGCTTCTCGAATCGCTTACGATAAGAACGCATGCTTTAAACACTTTCGTTTCATCTAATCCGGACATTTTCACCTTGTTACTGCATCGCGTAGTTTAAGCTCGTAGTTTAAGTTCTGAAATCGCATGCTCATAAGTGCATGACAAACCGATCAAGTTGTATTATAATAACACTCGCCAAGTTGTTTTTCAATATAACTTGGTTGAGCGATTCTTATCAGGAGGATACATGAAAAAAGTACCTGTACGTGAAGCGATTGGTAAACCGCTTTTCCATGACCTCACCGCTATTCTGGAGTCCGGCTTTAAGGGCATCCGTTTCAAGCGGGGTCATATCGTGACAGAAGCCGACATCCCCGTACTACTTAGCATGGGCAAAGACTTTCTCTATATTCCAGAAGATGGGGATGTCGGCGTCCACGAAGACGATGCTGCGCAAGCTTTGGCAGACGTCATTGCCGATGACTCCGTCACGATGGACGGACCGGCGGAAGGAAAAATCAACTTTCGCTCAAAAGAACGCGGTCTATTTGTCCTGAACCGTGATGCGCTGCGTGAGATCAATCGTATAGGTGATTATACGGTCACGACGATTTGGAATATGACGCCCGTTGAGCAGGATGAGCTTGTTGCAAGTCTTCGTATCGTTCCTCTTTTGACGCAGCAAGAACAGGTCGACCAGGCAGTTGAGATTGCCCGAAGTGCTTGCCCCGTCCTCCAAATGCGTTCTTACCGACCTCTTCGGACGGCTTTTCTTATTACGGGCAATGAAGTTTTTTACGGTCGCATCCCCGATGCTTTTGAGGCGGTGCTGAAACCGAAAATTGCGGCATTTGGAGCGCATTACCTTGGTGCAGCCTTTTGTCCGGACGACACAACCGTTATGACTAATGCCGTCTCCGATTGGATTGAACAGGGGGCTGAACTCATTCTCCTGACGGGCGGCATGTCGGTCGATCCGGACGATGTGACACCTACCGTTATCCGGCAAATGGCGACGACCTTTTATTTTCAGGGGGTACCTATGCAACCCGGCAATATGCTGACGATTGCCAAGCGCGATCAATGCACGCTCGTGGGGGTTCCGGGTGCGAGCATGCACAGTCCCGTTACGAGTCTTGACTTATTCCTCCCGAGAATTTATGCAGGTGTTTCCATAAGTCGCGATGATGCTATCGACTTGGGCGAGGGGGGACTCTCTATGATCAAGGCGTTTCGTCCGGTAGGACTTGGATAAGATAATTCATTGTTTATAAAAGTACGATGAGGAAAAGAGGATGAGGAGGTTCAGGATGATTACAAAAAGGGCACGTTTCATCGCGCTGGCTGTCGCCTTGCTGCTTGTCGCGCTCACAGGCCTCGTTGCCTGTGAGGGGAAGAAAGAGGAAAAAATGATTGACGTATTCGCCGCTGCCAGTCTGACAGACTGCATGCAGGAACTCGGTACGAAATTCAGTGAGAAGAATCCGGAGATAAAAGTACAGTTTAACTTCGAATCATCGGGTACGCTGCAGACGCAGATCATGGAGGGGGCACCTTGTGACGTCTTTGTATCCGCCGCGCAAAAGCAGATGAACGGTTTGGAGGAAGACGGCCTCATTGATGTCGACACGCGCTTCGATTTGCTCGTCAATAAAGTTGTTCTGATCGTTCCGAAGGGATCCGATCTCGGACTGACGAGTTTTGAGGATGTCGCAGATGCCAATGTTGAACGCATCGCGCTCGGTGACGCTTCTGTTCCCGTCGGTCAGTACGCTGAAGAGATTTTCAAGTATCTGAATCTGTGGGACTCGCTTCAAGATAAAATCACCTTCGGAAACAATGTCCGTATCGTTCTCGGTTATGTCGAGTCGGGTGACGTCTCGTGCGGAGTCGTCTATAAGACGGACGCCGCCATATCCGACAAGGTAGAAGTTGTCGCGGAAGCGCCGGCAGAAAGCCATAAACCCGTTATCTACCCTGCAGCCATCGTCAAGGCCGCGAAGGAAAAAGAAGCAGGTAAGGTATTTCTTGATTTCCTTAAAACGGACGATGCCGCTGCGATTTTTGAAAAGTACGGGTTTACGATGGCAGGAAAATAATGGATTCCGGTCTCATAGGCTTATCGCTCACCGTTGCTCGTCGCTAGAAAAGCCTGACTTTTGAAGCCGGTGTGTATGCAAATTTTGACGGTATTATCTCGGCCGGGTCATTTTCCGACCTAGCCCGGCCTATTGACGTCCCGGCGCGCTTGATCCGCGCCGGGACACTTCTCGATTGACGACAAGAAAGTAAAACGATGGATCTTTCACCGCTTTGGATTTCACTTAAGGTATCGGCAACTGCGACAGTCGTCGCCTTTATCACAGGAATTCTCGCCGCATGGCTCGTCGTTTATATCGATAAAGGCAAGATCTTCATTGATGGCTTGTTTACTCTACCGATGGTGCTTCCGCCAACCGTGCTCGGATTCATCTTGCTGCTTATTCTAGGCAAAAACGGTGTGGTTGGACAATTCCTAGATCGAATCGGGATCCAAGTAGTCTTCAGCTGGGTTGGAGCGTCCATCGCGGCGGCCGTCGTCGCTTTCCCCATGATGTATCGGTCGGTTCGAGCGGCGTTCGAGCAACTCGATCCCGATCTCATCCATGTCGCGCGAACACTTGGTAAGAAGGAGCGATGGATCATGTGGAACATCATGTTGCCCAACGCTTGGCCGGGCGTCTTGTCCGGCACCATCCTCGCTTTCGCTCGCTCGATGGGTGAGTTCGGAGCGACTTCACTCCTCGCGGGCAATATCCCGGGGAAGACTCGAACCATGTCGCAGGCTGTATGGTCGGCCGTTCAGATGAACAATCGCGAAGAGGCCAAGCGCTGGTCGCTTTCCCTCATCATTATCTCCTTTGTGGTGATCTATCTTACCAACCATGTTCTCAAACGCGAATCATCGAGTCAGCGGCGCACGTTGTGGGCGCGTATAAGAGGGAGAAAGTCAGCAGTCGACATCACCCGGAATGAAAACATAGAAAAACAGGAAAACTCATGAATAAGGAATTGCAGCCCGATGCGCTTTACGACGAGCCGTTGGAAGTGGCGGATGATGTTCGCTTGACAGTCGATGTGAACAGGAAAACTCATGAATAAGGAATTGCAGCCTGATGTGCTTTACGACGAACCGTTGGAAGTGGCGGATGATGTTCGCTTGACAGTCGATGTGAAGCGGAATCTCGGCAAGTTCTCACTTGACGTCCAATTCGAGCACGACAGCTCGCGTGGCATCCTCGGTATTCTCGGCAGCTCAGGATGCGGAAAGTCGATGACGCTCAAGTGCATCTCAGGCGTCGTCCGTCCCGATCGCGGATACATCGCGCTCGGCGACAAAGTTTTCTATAGTTCAGCCAAAAGAATATTCGTGAAACCGCGCGATCGCGGCGTCGGACATCTTTTTCAAGACTATGCACTCTTTCCGAATATGACGGTCAGAGAAAATGTACTTGCAGGCATGCGCCAAGAAAAGAATGATAAACTCGCTCACGTAGAGTCGCTTCTGCAATCCTTCTATATCCTCGACCAAGCCGACAAGTACCCACGTGAACTATCCGGAGGCCAAAAGCAGCGCGCAGCCCTCGCACGGGTTTTCGCGAGCAATCCCTCCATTTTGCTGCTCGACGAACCTTTTTCCGCTCTCGACGAGTACATCCGCTACCAGTTGGAGCAAAACCTCTTTGAATACCTCGAACGGTACGACGGCATCGTTCTTTATGTCAGTCATAATCGCGACGAGATCAGGCGCTTCTGCGATCACGTGGTCGTTATGGAGGACGGGCACGTCATCTCTTACATGCCTGTCGCGAATCTCTTCGAATCGCCTTGGCACTTTTCCTCAGCGAGATTAGCAGGTGTCCGAAACTTCTCCCATGCGGAAAAAAGAGATACTTACGAAATATTCGCAAAAGAGTGGAATACATCGCTTACGGTGCATCACCCCGTGCCCGATGATATCCGTCTTGTCGGTGTCCGAGAATCGGCCGTCAGAATCGTCATTCCCGACGAGCGTCCGATCGGTCCCCATGGGAGCGAGGTGCCCTGCAATGTATTCAACGCCACCGTGCTGCGTATCGTTTCAGGGATCACGTCGGATACGGCGGTATTGCTTCCTCACGACCAAGATTCTGACGAGCTGTTCGGCAAGATGTTCGTGACAATCGACAAAACACACCCCCCGCTTCGCGTCGGTGACCGCGTCGAAATCGCCATCTCCGAAACCGACATCATGTGCCTGAAGTAATCGTGTGGGCGCTCCGAATCGCAGAGGTCAGATGTTGTGTCACCTGTTTTCGAGCGCTGTGAAACATTTAAAGTTACCAAATCTCTCTGTATAACTTTCCCGAAGAATAACCTTGCAACTCCGTACAGCTACCTATGACAGCCCAACTAACAACCTTGCAACTCCGCACAGCTTTCTACGACAGCTCAACTAAAAAACCTTGTAACTCACCTTCTGCACATCATCAACAAACCGATATCGAAGATCTTTTGCGCAACACACAATCTCTGCCCCCTTTCGTACAATTTTTCGAAATAAGTTGAAAAACTGTTCTGAAAGGGTGTGCGAAGAGGGAGGGGCAAGCGTTGCTGGGTAAAAAAATAGTTTTAAGTTGAAAAATTGTGCATTGAGGGTGGGCGGGTGGAGGTGGGGGTGTTTTTGATGTTAAAGGGTTGCTTGAGGGAGGAGAAAGGGGGCGATCTGTGTGTGATTGCGCTTCGTTTTGAAAGAAAAACACGCTCTAATTGCGTGATGAGTGGGGCTAATCGTGTGTCGACACGTTTTAGCTGAGTGTAAGGCGATATTTCAGTTTGATGTGCGGCATTTCAGTTCGATGTGCGGCGGTTTCGCAGTGCTAAGAAAGGCAATTAAGGTGCTCGCGTTAACCGCACTGAATGACGCGCGCTCAAAACTCAAGTGATGAGGCAATTAAGGTGCTCGCGTTAAAACAAGGGGGAGGTTGGGGTGTCTGGTGAGTCTGTTCCAGGCGGCGAGGTAGATTCTATACATGGTGCGGACTCCGGGAAACGGGGGAACTTCTCGCCAGTGGATTTTGCGGAAACGTGAGCGAAGACGAAGTCCTTTCTTGAACAGCAGATCGCGCAGGGCTGCGAAGTTCTCAAAATACTTTCTAGCGCGAATTTGAATGCGTTTTCTTATCAGACGAGAAAGTTGGCGCGCTAAGTTCTGAAAGGCTTTGAGGTCGTTTAGTTGTGAGTAGTTCACTGAAACGACTTGATAGCCTTCTTTTTCCAGATTAGCCGTACGCTCCCGATCTTTTGATAATGCCAAGGCGCTGCTGTGAAATTCCTCACTATCGTACTCAATATCAAGCTTACAGGAAGGGACGTAGAGGTCGGCAAAGTAAGTTTTGCCCCCTTCCAACACAATCTTTTCGTTGAGAACGATTTCGCTAAAGCCGCAACCTCCAAGCGCATTGGGCAAACGCAGAAACATGTAAAGAATTGATTCCATCGGAGACCGGGAATTATTGTCAAGATAGCGAATGGCGCGGAGTGCTTTTCTGCGACCGCGATGTCCTCGCAGTTCTTCTGCGCAAGTGCGCAATTCATCGACGGTGCAACGAGGCTGATTGCCCTTGCGGTAAGAACAGATTTGAAGCCCGAGATAAATGAGCTCGTTGATGCTGTAGTCTAGAGCGACTTGGAGGAAGACTAAGGGTAGCGTACACGCTTTTCCTTGCACATATTTCTCGGCTCCTGGGATATTGCACGTGTGTATGACGGCACGATTGGGACGGTAAATGGGCTTATCTGTGAAGATAACGTACTCGTCAGGAAAATGTATGTCGAGCGGCTCAATGTTGCCTCGAATTGACGGTACTTTCCAATAATCAAGTGCAGGTTTCCCGCAGAGATACTTTTTGACGTTCTGGTTCATGCCTGAAGTTTAGCGAGAGATTTCGGGTATTTGTGAGGAAACAATCGCCTTACCTTGCGACAGCAGTCAATTTGTCGATATTGATTCCATTTTTCACGTTCGGGCATCATTGAAAGGCGGAAATCG
>JGI24708J26588_10000866_pt1 | contig 24638 bp, 23 predicted proteins | sample BioPla1DNA2_FD_26588 | JGI IMG/M metagenome (IMG submission 26588) | reverse complement strand
TTTTTTGTGATATGCAACAAATCTAGTCCTGTTTTTTCAGGCATACGTATATCTGTAAAAATTACATCTATTTGATTTTTTTGTAAAACATCTAAAGCCTCGTCCACACTATATGCAGTAGCAGCAACCTCAAAACCATGTTCCTTCCACTTAACAAATTCTGCTAAGCCACGGCATACAATTTCCTCATCATCAACAATTAAAACTTGATACATTGATATTGCCTCCAAATATAATATTATATAAATATTATAACATAGTTACACCAAACAATAAAAGGTGCAGGAATTCCTGCACCTTTTATTAAGATTTATCGCTTGTTAGCTTCATTGAATTCTTCTAGAACCTCTTCTTCACATAATTTCTGTGCTTCGGATAATTCAGTTTCAGGGTCAGCGTTAGGATCTGTTAGTATTTTTTGAACAGCACGGTCAATATAAGCTGCAAAATCTGCTTTACCATAGAACTCTAAACGACCAACAGTCTTAGCTTCTTCTAGTACATCTGTATATTCTTCAGGGAAGTCATAGAAATCTGTAACTGTCATATCATCACGAGGAATTATAATAGGTGTAGCAGCACCTTTAGATGCCAGGTTATCATAGTAAGATGATAAGTATTCTTGGCCTAGGTAGAACTTAATATACTCCCAAGCAGCATCCTTTTTAGCATCATCTATACCAGCATTTATAACATAAGCGGAACCAGCAATAGCTGTTGTTTGTTCTCCTGATGGACCTGCTGGTGGTAAAGCTAATCCGATATCATCTGATGGCATACCTTGGGAAACAGCATCTGCTATCCAGTCACCTGCAAATGGCATCATACCTATTTGACCCATACTAAACTTTGAAATAAGATCGCCAAATTTTAAGGTTAAATCGCTTTGAAGTACACCCTCACTTTTTAGCTTTTGATAATATTTAGCTGCTTCTATAGCTGCTGGGTCTGTAAATGTAATTTCTGCAGTACCATCTGGATTTTCCTTAGTTAAATCTCCACCTGCTTGCCATACATAATATTGGAAGAACCATTCTGTCCATTCTGCAGCCAATGTTGCATATCCATCTATTTGTTTATCTGGATTGTCGATTTGTTTTGCAAATTCAATAGCTTCGTCCCATGTTTGTGGTGGGCTTGTAAGACCTGCATCTTCAAAAAGTGCTTTATTGTAACCAAATAACATAGGTGCAACTTCTTTAGGAATAGCGTATACATTACCATCTACATTAAACATATCTGTATATTCTGTGGTAAAGTTAGCCCACTCATCCCATTCATCAACATAGCGATTTAATGGTTCTACAATTCCAGCTGTCATAAAGGTATCCAGCATAGCAAAGGATGCGTCTACAAGATCTGGAGCTGTTCCGGAAGCCACCCCTTGATAAAATTCATTTCCAGGATCCCCTTCTTTAACAACCTTATTTAAGGTAATCCATGGATGTTCTTCTAAGAACTTCTCTTCCATAGCTTCAGACCAATCATCTGCATTACGGCTAGTTACCCAAAGGGTTAGTTCAACAGGATCTGGATTTGAAGCGTCATCTTCAACATCTTCAACATCTACGTCTTCTACCACAGGTGTATCAGGTTCAGGGTCAGCTTCTTCTTTAGCACCGCAACCTGCCAGTAAGCCTGTTACCATTGTTAGAGATAGTAACATTATAAGTAAACTTTTTTTCATAAATAATCCTCCTTAATTTGATAAACTATATTTTTGTTTTAACTCCTACATATATAATAGCAAAGATTTAGTTGTTAATGATGTACTAAAATTAACCTAATATGTCCAAAAACTTAACATTGTAGACAATATATTGGCGTGCTGGGGATATATTAGGCTATATCTTATTAACTATTAAAAAAGATGACATATGATGTGAATATAAGACCTTCTCTTTATAAACTATTATATTTATACTTAATATATAAGAAATAATAGAGTGGAGGAGTGCACTATGAAAACAAAAAATAATAAAATGTCCGTGTTTAAAAAGAAGGCAACACCATGGCTTATTTTGCTTTTACCAATGGCATTTACTGTATGGCTTAAATACTATCCTATAGCTAGTGCTTTTTATATTTCCTTATTTAAATATGATCCTATTAATCCGCCAGGTAGATTTGTAGGCCTAGCAAATTATATTGGAATGTTTAAGATGAAGCATTACTGGGAAGCATGGGGAAATACATTTGTATTTTTATTCTTACAAATAGCTTTGTGTTTTTTCATACCCTTAATTCAAGCCTTATTATTAAATGAACTAATAAGATTTAAGAAGAGCTTAACAACATTATATATTTTACCAGCCTTAATACCTACATCAGTTAATGTAATTATATGGAAGTGGATATGGCATCCTGATTATGGAGTGGCTAATCAGATTGTTAAATTTTTTGGAGGAAGTCCCCAGGTATGGCTCAGTGACCCCAAACTTGTTAAGTTTTGTATTATATTCCCAGGAATTATAGGGGGAGGCTTAACTGTGCTTCTTTATTTATCTGCTATTCAAGGTGTATCACAAGATATGATGGAATCAGCAGCAATAGATGGGTGTACAGGCTTTAGTAAGATATGGCATATAATACTACCAAATATATCATTTATGATATTTATACAATTAATTATGACGGTTATTACAACAATGCAACTTTTAGATGCCCCTTATATGTATACAGGGGGAGGTCCAAGTGGTGCTTCTACCACCCAGGGAATCTTTATCTATAATGCGTTTAATAAGGATATGAACTATGGAAGAGGTTCAGCAGCATCCGTTGTTTTATTATTCATAATTGTGATTTTAACTATGGTGCAAATGTGGTTTGAAAGATCAGAAGAAGGGTAGGTGAATATAATATGAAAAATAAAAGAACAAGTAGAATTAAGTATGATAAATCTGAACGAAGCTTAAAAATAGTGGCGGTAGTATTTTCATTGATATTTGCCGGCCTTATGCTTTACCCTTTAATTTTTACTGTTTCTAGTGCTATGAAAGATAATGTGAAAATTTACGAGGTTCCTCCTAAATTACTACCAGGTAGAGGAAATAGTGTATCGCTGGTCCTGGACTATTCAGATATTCCTTATAATAATGAAGATGAGTTAAAAGATATTATTCTGAGGGATAATGTCATAAATATGTTTGGCATAAATGAATCAATAAAAGATGATTTTATTATGGAAGTTAAGGTGTTTGGTGTAAAGGACGGAGAGACAATATTTTACTCCAGGGCTCATCAGATGAAACTTCAAATGGAACAAAGCTATGGAGTTTATAAAAGTACTTCCATAAAACCAGAAGTATTATTACATGAAGATAGATATATAAGGGCAAATAATTCTATAGGTTATGAATTTGATATAAATGGGATATCAAAAAAGGTAAAAAATAACCTGGGAGATGAATATTTTGAGCAGGGGGCATCAGCCTTGCAAAGCAAATTTCCATCTACTGGAAGATTGCTAAGTATGGGGAATGAAAAGAAAAGCTTGTTAAACCTAGAAAATTTCAAGTACTATTTAAAAATGCCTCAGAATATATACCCAAATAATGAAAGGATTTCCCAGCTTGGTTTTATGACTTTTGTTATAAACAGTATAATAGTAATAGGATTTGCGGTTATTACTCAGGTTTTCCTTTGTTCAATATGCGCTTTTGTTATAAGCAAGCAATTATCTGAAAGGGCGGGTAAGGCAGTTCTACTGTTTTTCCTAATTGCCATGATGGTTCCTTTTGCAAGTATTATGCTTCCCCAGCTTATTATGTATAAAAAGATGGGAGCATATAATAATTATGCGGCCTTGCTATTACCCTTTTTGTATCCATTTGGATTTTATGTTTATTTATATAAAGGATTTTTTGATCAAATTCCAAGAAGTTATTTTGAGGCGGCAGAATTGGATGGGGCAGGAAGCATATACTTATATTCAAAAATATGTATGCCCTTATCAAAGCCTATAATATCATTAATAGCGCTACAAACTTTTCTTGGGAACTGGAATGACTTTTTCTGGGCTTGGATGGTAACAGAAGACCAAAGATTATGGACGCTAAACGTGGCATTATATAATATATCCAATAACTCAGGAACAAGGCAAAACGCTATAATGGGACTTGCTGTTGTAACAATTACACCAGTAATTTTATTATCTATACTATTTTCTAATCAGTTAAAGCAAAGTGTTATTTCATCAGGAGTTAAAGGATAGAAAGGAAGAGATATGAAAACATTTAAAGTTTTAGAAGAAAAATTAAGTAAATTGACCATTGAGTTACCATATGCTGCTGTAATTACAAATACGGATATAAAAGAGGTTAACGCAGCAGACTTCGGTATAAAGGCTGGAAAAGACATTTGCAATACAGATGCTTTTGCAAGGGCAATAGATTATTGCCGCGAAAATAAAGTTAATAAGCTTACCATTCCAAAGGGTATATATTATTTCAAACACTGTAGTGAATATGCTCACTTAATGCTAGATAATATAGAGGATTTAGTAGTAGATGGAAATGGTAGTGAATTTATATTCGAAACCGTAAATCCTTATATATCTATCCGAAATAGCAATAAAGTATTAGTTAAAGATTTAGTGCTTGATTGGAACTGGGATATAGCTCCCTTAGCAAGTGTAGGGGTTGTTAGCAAGATAGATGAAGATGGGGCATATATAGAGTGTAGTTTCCCAGAATATGAAGATATAAGTGAAGATATGAAGTTCTCTATAGTAGGGCCATTTGACCCAGCTAGGTATACACCAGGATCCAAGGGAGGAATAGAATTTAGGCCATATAAAAACGTTAACTTTAGGCCAAGTGGGGATAAGGAAACAGATGAAAAAATGAGAGAGCTGGTTAGGGAGTTATCGAATGTATTTCTTCCTAAGCAAGAAAAAGTTGATAAAGGTGTAATAAGATTTTATACAGTGGATAAAAAATTTACAAAAGAACGATTTAAGAAGGGTGATTGTTTTAGATTCAGGCATTATGAATACGATATCTTAACAGTACCCATCCTAGATTCTAAGGAAATTACACTAGATAATATAACCCTTTATTCTTCGCCAGGAAGTGGTTTTGTTGGAAATGGTGATATTGAAGGATTGCATTTTAAGGGCTGTAAGGTTACTGTAAGGCCTGGAACAGTAAGAAATATTTCCACAGCTACAGACTGCCTTCATGTATCAAATTCCCAGGGTAAATTTATTATTGAGGACTGTGAGTTTGGTTATGCTGGGGATGACTGTATTAATATTCATGATAACTCATCAATGGGAATTACAGTCTTAGACTCACATACCCTAGTAGCTGAAAGGGTAGAAAAAACAGCAATATTATTTGAAGTAGGTTACCCTGTGGAGCTTAGAAATCCAGATTTGTCACCTACGGGATTCTCTTCAAAACTAACAAGTGTTGAATACAAACCAGAAAACCGTACTTGCGTGCTTAAGTTTGAAGATCAATTACCTGATAACTTATCGAAAGATACAGTCTTATGGAATAAGAGATTTGAGACCCATGATTATATAATTAGGGGCTGTAGATTTGAAAACAATAGAGCTAGGGGAATATTGCTACAAGGTTCCAATGGATTAGTCGAAGATAATATTTTTGAAAATATTCAAGGAGCTGCTATTCAGATTGAAACAGGAAGTGAAGCTAGATGGAGCGAAGGCCATGGAGTTAAAAACCTAATTATTCGAAATAATATTATACGTCATTGCGATTTAAACGCATGGCAAATGGCGGTTATTTATATGGGTGTCTATTTACCTGATGGCCGAACTGAGGAGGCTATATTTGAAAATGTACTAATAGAAAAAAACTCCATTATAGATTGCCCAAGGCTTGCTATGTTCTTATCCTCATGTAAAAATGTAGTAGTTCAGGATAATGTAATAGTAAATGCTAATCAAATACCTTTAGATGATAATAATTATGGGTCTAGTACAATGGAAAGGCCTATATATGGGGAAACATATAAGGGAACAATACAGTTTGAGAAGTCTACAGATTGTGTAGAAAGAAACAACAAAATTTATTCTACTTTAATATAGAACAAAGAGCTTACCTATGATTAATAGATCATGGGTAAGTTCTTTAATATTGAAAACATGTCCTATATAAGATACAATAAAGAAACAATAAAAACTTTACATATAGGAGATACATATGGATATTAAAACTAATATAAAATCTAAGCAGGGTAGAGAATATAGGAAAATACTAATTGTAGCAGTGCTTGTAATTATTATAAGTACACTTATAATACTAAGTTACAAATACTACAATAATCCTTCATTAATAGGCAAGTGGAAATCCCTAGAGACTGGAATAGTAGTAGAGTTTACAGAAGAAGGTATAGTAAAGGTTAATTCAGTGGATACTGGAGACTATACCTTAAATTCATCAGATTTAATGGTATATGTAGTAGAAGGACATGAATTTAATATGATATACAAAATAGAAGGCAGAAATCTAATCTGGGGGTTGGAAGGACAAGAAGAAAGGTTTGAAAGAAATGGATTATAGTACTTGAAATTTTTATTTCTTTTAGGTACAATAGTTATGTAAATGTTAAAATTACGTAAATTACAAGGATTGTTAAAAAAAACACAAGTAGATATCAAGTCGCCTCTGATAGTAGATACTATACATAGCGAATTGAATATAGATTTAAAGAAATTTTATATATTCTAAGGAGGAATAAAAATGGCAGTAAAAGTAGCAATTAATGGTTTTGGACGTATAGGTCGTCTTGCATTTAGACAAATGTTCGGCGAGGAAGGATATGAAATAGTAGGTATTAATGATTTAACAGATGCTACAACATTAGCTCATCTATTAAAATATGACTCAGCACAAGGTAAATACGATAAAGATGTTGTTGCTAAAGATGATGCAATAGAAGTTGAAGGTAAAGAAGTTAAAATTTACTCAGAAAGAAATCCAGCAGATTTACCATGGGGAGATCTTGGAGTAGATGTTGTACTAGAATGTACAGGATTCTTTACAGACAAAGAAAAAGCATCAGCACATATTGAAGCAGGAGCTAAGAAAGTTGTTATCTCAGCACCAGCAACAGGTGGTGTTAAGATGATAGTATTTGGAGTTAACCATGATACATTAGATGGTTCAGAAGAAATTGTTTCAGCAGCTTCATGTACAACAAACTGTTTAGCGCCAATGGCAAAGGTTATGAACGATACATTTGGAATCAAGACAGGACTTATGACAACAATTCACGCATATACAAACGACCAAAACACATTAGACGCACCTCATGGCAAAGCAGACTTAAGACGTGCTAGGGCAGCAGCAGCTAACATTGTTCCTAATACAACAGGTGCAGCTAAAGCTATTGGTAGCGTTATTCCAGAATTAGATGGTAAATTAGATGGTGCAGCTCAGCGTGTACCAGTTATTACAGGTTCAGCAACAGAATTATTTGTAGTTGTTGAGAAAGATACAACAGCAGAAGAAATTAATGCAGCTATGAAAGCAGCAGCTAATGATTCATTTGGATACACAGAAGATCCAATTGTATCATCAGATGTTATTGGATGTTCATATGGATCATTATTTGATGCAACACAAACAAAAGTAATGAAAGCTGATGGACAGCAATTAGTTAAAGTTGTAGCTTGGTACGACAATGAGGCTTCATACACAAGCCAAATGGTTAGAACTATTAAATACTTAGCTAAATAATAATTTTTATAATTTAAACTAAGATCCATAATGGGTCCGGTCTTGTAGGTTAGACTTATAGGATTGGGCCCTTTGTATTATTTTATTTAAAGTGTTAATGTTAATAGGAGGTAGTTTAATGTTAAATAAGAAAAATGTTGCAGATCTTGTAAACATTAAGGGGAAAAAGGTATTAGTACGTTGTGACTTTAATGTTCCTTTAAATGATGGGGTAATTACAGATGAAAACCGTTTAGTTGGTGCTCTACCAACAATAAAGAAATTAATTGATGAAGGTGCAAAAGTAATCTTATGTTCACACCTTGGTAAACCAAAAGGAGAGGCTAAGCCAGAGCTTTCACTTAGCCCAGTTGCAAAAAGATTATCAGAACTTTTAAATACAGAAGTTAAATTTGCTGATGATGATAATGTTATTGGCGACAATGCTAAAGCAATAGCAGCAGATTTAAAGGATGGGGAAGTTATGCTGCTTCAAAACACACGTTACCGTAATGAAGAAACTAATTATGGTAAGGATGAAAGTGCTGAAGTATTTGCTAAGGAATTAGCTTCCATAGCAGATAATCAAATATTTGTTAATGATGCATTTGGTACAGCACATAGGGCCCACTGCTCAAATGTTGGTGTTACTAAATTTATGGACGAAAATGCAGTAGGTTACTTAATGGAAAAAGAAATTAAATTCTTAGGAAATGCAGTTAATGACCCAGAACGTCCTTTTGTAGCAATTTTAGGTGGGGCTAAGGTATCAGATAAAATTAATGTTATTAATAATCTTCTTGATAAGGTAGATGTGCTTATTATAGGTGGGGGAATGGCCTATACATTTAGGAAGGCTCAAGGGTTTGGAATTGGTAACTCCCTACTGGAAGAAGATAGAATAGATTATGCACTTGATATGATTAAGAAAGCAGAAGAAAAAGGTGTTAAATTACTTCTACCTGAAGATAATGTAGTAGCTCAGGAATTCTCTAACGATGCTCCATATAAGGTTGTAGATGAAATTGAAGATGGTTGGAGTGGATTTGATATAGGTCCAAAAACTATCGATAAATTTACAAAGGCACTAGATGGTGCTAAAACAGTAGTGTGGAATGGTCCAATGGGAGTATTCGAATTTGAAAATTTTGCAACAGGAACACTGGAAGTTGCCAAGGAACTTTCAAATCTTGAAGGTGCAACAACAATTATTGGTGGAGGAGACTCTGTAGCAGCAGTTATTCAACTAGGTTTTGCAGATAAAATGAGCCATATCTCAACAGGTGGCGGTGCAAGCCTACAATTCTTAGAAGGAAAAGACCTGCCAGGTATTGTGACAGCAGACGATAAATAAAAATAATTAGCTAAATGATAAGGAGAATAATATGCGTAAAAAAATAATAGCAGGAAACTGGAAAATGAACAAAACACCAGAGGAAGCAGTAGCTTTAATTGAAGAATTAAAACCAGTTACAAAAAATGATGATGTAGATGTTGTTGTATGCCCTACAGCAGTATGTTTACCAGCGGTATTAGAAGCTGTTAAAGGAACAAATATTGAAGTAGGTGCCCAAAACATGTATTTCGAAGAAAATGGAGCATTTACTGGAGAATTAGCACCAAATATGCTTACAGAATTAGGTGTTAAATATGTTATCCTAGGTCACTCAGAAAGACGCCAGTACTTTGGGGAAACAGATGAAACAGTTAATCAAAAAGTACTAAAAGCAATAGAGCATAACCTAGTACCTATTGTATGTGTAGGAGAAACTTTAGAGCAAAGGGAACAAAATATTACTATAGATTTAATGCGTATCCAAACCAAAATTGCATTTAAAGATGTAAAGGCTGAAGATGCAGCAAAATCAGTAATTGCATATGAGCCAGTATGGGCAATTGGAACAGGTAAAACAGCAACATCAGAGCAAGCTGAGGAAGTGTGTGCAGCTATTAGGGAAGTTGTAGAAGAAATCTATAGCAAGGAAGTTGCAGATGCAATCCGTATTCAGTACGGTGGGTCTGTAAATGGTGGTAATGCTAATGAATTATTTAATATGGGTAATATTGATGGTGGCCTAGTAGGTGGGGCAAGCCTATCAGCTGCTTTTGGCGATATTATTAACTATAAGTAAGGAGACATATAATGACAAAAAATACAAAGGTGTTATTAATCCTAGATGGATATGGCCTTAATGAGATTTGTGATCATAATGCTATATGCATGGCAAGAACACCAAATATGGATTACCTGAAAGAAAAATATCCTTGGCAAAAAGGAAATGCTAGTGGAATGGCAGTTGGCCTGCCAGATGGACAAATGGGTAATTCAGAAGTAGGACACTTAAATATAGGAGCTGGGCGTGTTGTTTACCAGGAACTAACACGTATTACAAAGTCCATTGAGGATGGGGATTTTTTTGAGAATGAGGCATTCCTATCAGCAGTAAATAATTGTAAGAAAAATGATTCAGCACTTCATCTATTTGGACTTGTATCAGATGGAGGAGTTCATAGCCATAATACTCACATATATGCTATGCTTGAACTTGCCAAAAAATACGAACTAACTAAGGTATATGTACATGCCTTTTTAGATGGTAGGGATACACCGCCAGCGTCAGGCAAATCCTATGTAAAAGATCTACAGGATAAAATTGACCAAATAGGCATAGGGGAAATAGCCACAGTTAGTGGGCGCTACTATGCTATGGACCGTGACAACAGATGGGAAAGGATGACAGTAGCTTATGATGCCCTTGTAAATGGTAAGGGGCAAGTAGCTAATGATCCTGTAACAGCAATCGCAAATTCCTATGATAAGGAAGTTTATGATGAATTTGTTTTACCAACTGTTGTTATGAAAGATGCTAAGCCAATCGCCACAGTTTCAGATAATGACTCTGTAGTATTCTGCAACTTTAGGCCAGATAGGGCAAGGCAGCTTACAAGAATGTTTTGTGATCCAGAGTTTGATGAAGCTCAAATTGAGAGGAAGAATGTAAAATTCGTAACATTTACCCAATATGATGTTACAATTCCAAATACAGAAATTGCATTTAAAGCGCAAAAACTTGAAAATACATTAGGTGAATATTTGGCTGCTAATAATAAAAGCCAAATAAGAATTGCTGAAACAGAAAAATATGCTCATGTTACATTTTTCTTTAATGGTGGTGTTGAGGAACCCAATGAAGGAGAAATTCGCACATTAGTTCCATCACCTAAGGTAGCAACCTATGATCTTAAACCGGAAATGAGCGTTTTTGAGGTAGCAGAACAGCTGGTTGCAGCTATAGAATCCAAGGAAGCAGATTTAATAGTAGCAAACTTTGCAAATGCTGATATGGTAGGACATACAGGCTTTTTAGATGCAGCAGTTAATGCTATAGAAGCAGTTGACCAAGCCCTTGGTGATGTTTATAAGGCAGTTATTGAAACCGACGCATCAATGTTTATTTGTGCAGATCATGGAAATGCAGAACAAATGATAGATTATAGCAATGATGAGCCTTTTACAGCTCATACAACCAATCCAGTACCTTTCATATTAGTAAATTATAAAAATGGGTATAGTTTACGTCAGAATGGCAAGTTAGCAGATATTGCTCCAACATTACTTGAAATGATGGACCTGCCAAAGCCAGAAGAAATGACAGGAGAATCTTTGCTAGAAAGAGAATAATTAATTATACCTAGGTTATATTAAAGTAATATAGCCTAGGTGTTTTTAAATATAAAATTGTAAATTTATCTTTGAAAGGAGTATAAGTTATGAAGGACTATATCGAAATTTTAGATGTATATGCAAGAGAAGTACTTGACTCAAGAGCAAACCCAACAGTAGAGGTAGAAGTAATTGTTGATGGTGGATTCTTAGGATCTGCAATCGTTCCTTCAGGAGCTTCTACTGGAGAACTAGAAGCAATAGAGCTTAGGGATGGAGACCCAAACCGCTATTTAGGTAAAGGGGTCCAGAAGGCTGTGGACAATGTTAATAATATTATAGCTGATGAACTTATTGGATTGAATGCATTAGATCAGGCAGATATTGATCAGATAATGATAGATTTAGACGGTACACATAACAAGTCTAAGCTAGGGGCTAATGCTATCTTGGGGGTTTCTATGGCAGTAGCAAAAGCAGCAGCTGAGGCACTAGGACTACCCTTATACCAATATCTTGGTGGATTTAATGCTAAGACCCTTCCAGTACCTATGATGAATATCCTAAATGGTGGGGAGCATGCAGATAATACAGTGGACCTTCAAGAATTTATGATTATGCCAGTGGATGCACCTAATTTTAAGGAAGCATTAAGAATGTGCGTAGAGGTATATCATACACTAAAGGATGTACTCCAGGAAAGGGGACTTGCAACTAGCGTTGGCGATGAAGGTGGTTTTGCACCTAACCTTGAATCATCAGAAGATGTACTTGAGACAATAGTTGAAGCAATTACTAAGGCTGGATATAAACCAGGTAAAGAGATTGCTATTGCTCTAGACTCTGCAGCTTCAGAGCTTTACAATAAAGATGATGGTAATTATCACTTCCCAGGAGAAAGTGAAATGACAGGTGGACAGGTTGTGCGTACTCCTGCAGAAATGGTGGATTATTATGAGGCGCTTGTGGATAAATTCCCTATAATATCTATTGAAGATGGATTAGATGAAAAGGACTGGGAAGGATGGAAGATTCTTACTGATAGATTGGGTCATAAGATTCAATTAGTAGGAGATGACCTATTTGTAACCAATACAGAGATATTAGCTAAGGGAATAGAGAGCAAGACAGCTAACTCTATTTTAATTAAGGTTAACCAAATAGGTACTCTTACAGAAACATTTAATGCTATAGATATGGCCAATAGGGCTGGTTATACAGCTGTTATATCCCATAGATCAGGAGAATCAGAAGATGATACTATAGCTGATATTTCAGTGGCAGTTAATGCAGGTCAAATTAAGACAGGGGCACCATGTAGGTCAGATCGTACGGCTAAGTATAACAGACTGCTTAGAATAGAAGAGATGCTAGAAGGGGTATCTGACTATCCTGGAATGGAAGCGTTTTTTAACCTTAAATAAAGCCTAAAATATCTTGCACAATGAAAATTTGTATGATATGATTAAAACAGTGCGAGAAGTTGGAAAGACGGAGTTAAGGTAATTTAAGGAGGACATACCAATGTCAGTTTTAAAGGTTATTTTCACAGTTATATATCTGATAGCAGCAGTTGCTATTATTGGCATTGTATTAATGCAAGAGGGGAAATCAGCAGGACTTGGCTCTCTTACAGGATCAGGAGATTCAGGTGGAGATTCCTACTGGAACAAAATCCAAAGCCGTAGTTTAGAAGGTAAGCTGGAACAATGGACTAAGATTGTTGCAGGCCTATTTATATTAATGGCTTTATTATTAATGCTAATCAGTTAATCCAAAATACACTTTGCATTTTGCAAGGTGTATTTTTTTGCATAATAGGGTAAAATAAAGAAGAAGAGGTGATAATATTGAATGATAATCCAGATATGGATAAACTAGCAAAGGATAGTATTATAAATTTACTAAGTGATAAGGACTATGAACCCATGAAAATTAAGGAATTGTCCTTAGTCTTAAATTTAGATAAAGAAGAAAGAGTAAGATTAGAAAATGCTTTAGAGCATTTAATAGAAGAAGGAAGGATAGTTAGAACTAGTAGAGGTAGGTATGCTAAGCCAGAGACCTATAATCTAATTGCAGGAACTTTTCAGGGACATCCCAAAGGATTTGGCTTCTTAATTCCTGATGATTCTGATAAGAATGATGTTTTTATTCCATCAGATAGTGTAAAGGATGCTATGCATAAAGACCGAATTATGTGTAAAATAACAAGGCCTGAAAGTGAGGAAAAGAGAGCTGAGGGCAAGGTTGTTGAAATTCTAAACAGGGGTCCAAGCCAGATAGTGGGTAGATATGAGGCAAATGATAATTTTGGCTTTGTTGTACCAGATGATGTAAAATATTCCCGCGATATTTTTATTCCTAAGAGTAAATCAAAAGGAGCAGTAACAGGTCATAAGGTATTAGTTGAGGTGACGGACTGGGCTAAGGAAAGACGAAATCCAGATGGCCAGATTATATCAATTATTGGTCATGAGAATGACCCAGGAGTTGATATACTATCAGTAATATACCAATATGATTTGCCAGTAGAATTCCCTGATGAAGTTATGGAATTAGTAGAAGGAATTCCAAGTGAAGTTCTAGAGATAGAAAAGGAAGGCAGGGAGGATTTACGGCAGCTGCCAATGGTTACTATTGACGGTGAAGATGCAAAGGATCTAGATGATGCAATATCATTTGAAAAACTAGATAATGGGAATTATAGGCTAGGAGTTCATATTGCAGATGTTACCCACTATGTTAAAGAAGGTAGTCCTATAGATAAGGAAGCCTATAAAAGAGGGACTAGTGTCTACCTGGTGGATAGGGTTATTCCCATGCTACCCCATAAATTATCTAATGGGATTTGCTCATTAAATGCAGGAGTTGATAGGTTGGCTTTAAGCTGCATAATGGACATAGATATGAAGGGGAATGTAGTAAATCATAGGATTATAGAAACTGTGATTAATATTGATAGAAGGATGTCATACACTGATGTAAATAAAATAATTACCTTTAAGGACCCAGAAGTTATGGAAGAATATAAGGAATTTGTAAATATGTTTGAGGATATGGCAAGTTTAGCTAAGATTTTAAGGAGAAAGCGTAAGAGAAGAGGTTCAATAGATTTTGACTTTGAAGAAAGTAAGGTAATAGTAGATGATAAGGGCAGGGCTATAGATATTGTAAGTTATGACAGAAACATAGCAACAAGTATTATAGAGGAATTTATGCTACTTACCAATGAAACTATAGCTGAAGACTACTTCTGGCAAGACAAGCCCTTTATATATAGATCACACGAAGAACCTGCAACAGAAAAGATTGAAACTTTAGCAACATTTATCCATAATTTTGGCTACAAAATCAAAGGAAGCCAGGGCAAGATTCATCCTAAGGATTTACAAAAGATTCTAGTTGATATTGAAGACACAGCTGAAGAAAACATCATTAGTCGTCTTGTACTAAGGTCTATGAAACAAGCTAAATATACTAAGGAATGTGAGGGGCACTTTGGACTTGCAGCTAAGTACTATACACATTTTACTTCACCTATTCGTAGGTATCCAGACCTTCAAATCCATAGAAACATCAAATACAACTTAAATAACAGACTAAACGATAAGATTGAGTCAAGATTAAAAGCCCAAATGCCAGAAACAGCCAAACAAAGCTCTGTAAGAGAAAGGGTGGCGGAAGAGGCAGAGAGGGAAACAGTTAAGCTTAAAAAAGTAGAATATATGTCCCAATTTATTGGGAGGGCATATAAGGGAGTTATTACTGGTATTACATCATGGGGGGTGTATGTAGAACTACCTAATACTGTAGAAGGTCTTGTTCATGTTACAGAAATGGACGATGACTACTATATACATGATGAAGAACATCATCAGCTTATTGGGGAGCGTACTAAGAAAACTTACCGCTTGGGAGATACAGCCTATGTACAGCTTATAAAAACAAGCATGGAAAATCGTACAATAGATTTTACATTTATAAGTGAAAATGAGGCAAGGGATATAGCTAAAGAAGAGGGTTACAATCTATAATCTAAATATCAAATTTAAGAATAAATATTCTAAGGTCCTAAAATTAATAAATTAGGGCCTTAGGGAAATTAAAAACTAAATACGGGGGAGTGTTATTATGAGAAGAAAAGTATCTATAATATTTTTGGTATTTCTACTAATCCAGCTACCATCAAATGCAATTTTAGCTAATCAAGAATTTAAGATTAATGCTAATGGACATGATATTAAGCTAGGAAAATGGCTTATTATTGAAGAAGGGACTACATATATTCCCTTTTCTCTAGTAGCAAATTTATTAGATTTAGGAAGTAGCTTTGATGAAACTAATAAGTCAGTAACTTTCCAAAAGGGCAATACAAAGTTGTGGGTTCAAGCATCAAATAAAACAGTAATTATTAATGATATTAAGATAGGGATAGATAAGGCACCTAAAATGATACATAACACCTTATATGTTCCTCTAAAGTTTACCTTTGATACCCTGGGAGTGTCAGTTGGCTGGGATGAGGCAAGTAACTCAGTAAAAATTAATAGTAGCGATATAAAGAATATAGATAAACCGGTTAAGGAGCTTTTGAAGGAGCCTCTACCAGCAGGATATACTCAGATACAAATAAGTGCAGCGGGAGATTGTACCCTAGGATTTGATGATAAGTTTAGTAAAACAAATAGATTTGATTCAGTCCTTAAAGAAAAAGGCGGGGATTATAGTTATTTCTTTAAAAATGTTAAACATATTTTTGAGATGGATGATATGACAATTGTAAATCTCGAAAACCCATTAACCAATGCAACCAGCAAGGCAAGCAAACAATTTGCCTTTAAGGGAAGACCTGAATATACACAGATACTTAAAGAGGGTAGCGTAGAAGCAGTTAATCTATCTAATAATCATACTTACGATTACAAAGAGCAGGGCATGAGAGATACTATTACTCATTTAAAGAATGCTAATATAATATACTTTGGCAACGGTAACAAGGCTATAAAAACTATAAAAGGTATTAAGACAGCCAACCTAGGCTATAATGGTTGGTCTAATAATAAAAATATAAAAGAACAAATAAAAAAAGATATAGTAGAAATGAGAAAGGTTGCAGACCTTGTTATTGTAACCTTCCACTGGGGAATTGAAAGAGCAAATTACCCAAATAATATTCAAAAGGATTTAGGTAGGTGGGCTATTGACCAAGGAGCTGATTTAGTTCTAGGACATCACCCTCACGTTATGCAAGGAATAGAAGAATATAAAGGAAAACAGATAGTATATAGCCTGGCTAATTTCTGCTTTGGAGGTAATCGTAATCCAGCAGACAAAGATACATTTATCTACCAGCAAAGTTTTACCTTTAATGAAAACAAGCAATTAGTAGCTAAAAGGTTTAATGTAATTCCGTGTACTGTATCATCAGTCAATTATAGAAATGATTATTGCCCAACACCCCAGGGTGGCGCAAGAGGGCAAAAGATAATAAATAGGCTAAAGCAATACAGTTCAGTATTTCCTAAACCAGCAGCAATATACTAAAATGTAAAAAATAGTAAATTGGGATTACTTGCAATATAGCTATTTTATGATATAATAAGTAATGCACTGCAAATCGTAGTGCTTTACTTTTATTAAACATAGGGGGCATTATATGTCTAAGGGCAGGAATAAATACAAACTAATATCAAACAATAAAAGAGCATATCACGATTATTTTATTGAAGAAACCTTTGAAGCAGGTATTGAGCTTAAGGGGACAGAAGTAAAATCAATTCGTGGTGGAAGTGGTAGCATAAAGGAAAGTTTTATTAGAATTGATAATGGTGAAGCCTTTATATATAATATGCACATTAATCCCTATTTGCAAGGCAATATTTTTAATGCAGATCCAACCCGTACCCGCAGATTACTCCTTCACAAGAGGGAGATTAATAAACTAGCAGGTAGTGTTGCCCAAAAGGGTATGACAATTGTACCCCTTAAGGTTTACATTAAAGGTAGCTTAGTAAAAGTAGAAATTGGTCTTGCAAGGGGTAAGAAACTTCATGATAAGCGCCAAGACATTGCAAAAAGAGATGCGCAAAGAGAAATGAGGCGCAACTTTAAGGAACAACACATGTAATAAGATTACCCATAATACGGGGGTGCACTGGTTTCGACAGGGGTCACTTTTGTTGGGGTAGCCATCCGTAGACCCGGATACTACGATAAAAGCCGGAACAATTTTTAAACGCTGAAGATAATTTAGCATTCGCTGCGTAAGCAGCAAGCCTCTTTAAAAGTAACCCACAGCTTTAACTGAGGCTACGACGAGTGTGGGCAACTTTTATGCCTAAGCTTTGCAGCATAATCGTACCAATGAAGCTACTAAAGTCATAAGCCTGTCACTGGGCGTATGGCGGAGGGAATGTCAAAACAGTGAATATGATGGTAGAGACCACGGCCTGAGGGCTTTTGGACAGGGGTTCGACTCCCCTCACCTCCATACGCAGTATCCACAATAGAATAGATTTTCAAGTATTCTTCGTAGATAGCAAGCTCTTTAATAAAAGTCTGAATTACCTTTTGTTGGTGATTCGGGCTTTTGTTTTTTATCTCTTCCTGCATATTTTTGGTTGCCTACCATTGCTCCTTTATACTTACCACATTTAATAATACCAGAAAGTAAATAGGGCTCTATGGCATTCTTCGCCCTAGCTGCATAATGATGTTAGTATATAACCATGGACACTAAATAAGGTTTTATATATACTAAACCTAAGGAAGTAAGTAGTGAGTATAGCCTAAGTGAATCAGCAGTAAGAAGCTGATCCAAGAAGAAAGCACCAATTAGTGTGGCACAAGGAGATACCACCAGCCTTGAGGAAATCAATAGGATAAGAAAAGAAAATGCTAAACTCAAGGAGGAAAATGTTATATTAAAAAAAGCTATGGCTATATTCGCAAAAAGATAAATCCTGATACAGTACATGAAATTATTAGAGCTAATTCTACCACCCACAACATAGTTACCATGTCCAAAGTATTGACATAGATCCACTAGTGCAGTGCAAAGATAAAAAATAAGTCGCTGTAAATTAACATGTTAATAAACCTTGATATTTCTCACTATATGGGGTAGGATATTTATATAAGGAGATGAGAGCTATGACAAACATTAAACCAATTTCTGATTTAAGAAACTACACTGAGGTGCTTAAAGAGGTTAGAGAAAATAGCCCTGTTTATTTAACTAGAAATGGGCGGGGAGAATATGCAATTATCAAACTTGATGAGCTGGATAAATTAAAAGCAATTATCAAACTATTAACAAAGTTAGAAGAAGGAGATAATTCAGCAAGGGAAGAAGGGTGGCTAGAAGCAGATAATGTTGAGGCCATATTAGGACTATAGATATGTATAAGATTGAGTATTCACCTATGGCATTAGAAGATCTAAAAAAGATAAGTAAATATATTAGGGATAACTGGGGAGAGAATGCAGAAAAAAGGATTTTGAAGAAAATTACATCAGACATAAGAAACTTAGGGCAATATCCAGCTCTAGGGGCTGAGCTTGGGAAAATGATTGATGTTCCAACTAAATATCGGTATATACTATCAGAGGGAAACTATATTTTTTATTATCTAGATTCCGATAGGATTAGGGTTGTGCGTGTAATAAATGAGCTTCAAGATTATATACAACAATTATTTGGAGATAATTTAGAAACCAACTAAAAAGAACTTAAATATGATTAATAAATAGTGGTATATATAGGAGATGAACTGTATAAGAAAGTTTTAAAATTGGTGGGGGAATAAGTTTGATTGGGATATAATTTATGTAGGAGGTATGTCATATGATTATATTTTTTATTTGGGTACTGGTTGGGCTAGTACCAATTGCCCTAGGTATCCATGCCTGGGGATCCGGAAAGGCAATCAACTTTTGGGCAAACATAAAAACAACCGAAGGAATGTCAGATGTGCAATCATATAATCAGGCCGTGGCAAAATTATTGTGGACATTTGGGATTATATTTATTCTATTAGGTTTACCATTATTATTAGGGCATAACTCATCATTAATTATGTTTTCAGTATTAGGTACGGTATTTGAGTGTATAATTCTTATGGTTATGCTTATAAAGATTGAGAATAAATACAAAAAGTGAAAAGATATTCATAACATATCTTCCAACAAATATTAGTTTCTTAATAGATGGAAAGTTGGTCTAAGTAAATGCATTAAAGATAACTGAGGAGAGAATGCAGAAGAGAATTATATTTTTTACTAACTAGAAACTGACTATAAGAACCCCCCATAACTATTACAGTTATAGGGGGGTTAATTTAATGTGGTATGCTATGAGAAACTGTTGTACTAGTCTGAGTGCCCATTTTAAAACCGCAAAGCTTACAAAGTGGATGTTTGTAGGACGTCGTGGTAGTAATGGTACAAGTCCCTGATGGAGACTGATGTGTGGTTCTCGTTATTTTTGGTGGAGAAGTACTATAGCTTCCCCCAAAACTATGATTACAATTACTGTTAGCATAGCTAGTTAATGGCCCTCCAAATGTCAACATTAAGCTCAAAACGAGTACTGATAGCTTCTTTATGTTTTTCATATGTATCCCTCCCTTCAAATTATTTTATCTTCCAATAAAATAATAACACATTGTTGCTTAATTTTCAATATATTTAGAATAGGCATTATAGTGAATATAGGTTGAAGTGTTAAATTAATTCAACAATTAATGTGGTTGAGCATAACTATGTCGAATTTTAGAATCTAAAAGATGGTAAAATTTGAATTGATACTATTTTTTTTCATAATACTTTAAAGCTGTTGGAATGCTAGCTTTGGGATAAACTAACATGCCGTTAAATTGTGTATTAACTGGTAGACATGTCATATCATGAGGTTTTTGAATGTTAATTGGTAAATCATTAGCAGGTATTGTTGTAAAATCCAAAAATACAGTCTGGGTTTTATACCTTTTCATAAGATGAGGGATCAAGGCCCCTTTCTTTAAACCTTTATCTGCATTATAGTTAAAGAAATCGGGGCTATAAAGATTATAGCGAAATTGACCTTCATATGCATTGCAGGAGAAGCTGTATAATCCATTAGGATTACCTTTAAAATATTCCTTTAGGCGCATACCTAGCCATTTAAAGTTCTCATCATCTGTAACATTCCTATATAATATCAATTGGGCATGCCAACTGCCAGTATTTATTATAATCTTTTCTCTATCTTTAGAGGAATCAATAACTTTCAATACGTAGCTTTCTATAAAATCTTCACGATTATAATCAAAATCTTTATCACCAGGACTATCAAAGCTTGCAAGTATTTCAGCAGATTTAATCTCAGCTTCTGTTATATATTTTAGTTCATTAATCTGGCTATCATTTAAGCCATTTATTTCTTTCCTGTCTAAGGCTTGTTTTATTTTGATAGCATTATGATTATAAAAGGTAAATGTTTTTTCAGGTAATTGATATATGTTTATTATGTGTTTTAGGGCAGTTTCATATTCTGTCCTCATATGATTAAGATCAAAACCAATATATGAAATCTGCTCTTTTTCACGTCCTTCTTCCCTAAGTTTTCTATTAAAATCCCTTAATTCGTTAATTGTTGTAAGGTCAGAGCTCTTTTCATATTTTGTTAAATCTTCTAGTTTTCCTTTTATGTAATAATCAATCATAAGTCCTGTTGATGTACTGCCCTCTTGCAAATAATATCGGAAGCCCTCCTTATGTAGACGTTTAAGCAAAGCACCCATCATTTCTTGGTGCTCATGGACAAAATGCATTTCTCCTACAAGGACTACCTTGTAGGGTGCTAGCACATTAATCATCTCGTCATTAATGCTATCTTCAGTATTATCAAAGTCAAATTCAATAGCATTATCTACACAATAGTTAACAACATCCTGGGGTTTTTTTAGTTCTGTAGTATTCATTTGCTGCTGCCTGCAACCTGTTAAAACTAATGACAATATCATGATTTTTAATATCCAATCAGTTGAAACTTTCATATTGCCTCCCATTTATAAGACCTTTTCATACAGTTTTTATTATTTATTAAATCTTACCAATTACAGAACAAGGCTTACACAAAGTTGTGTAAGCCTTGTTAGATTATTTTAAACTTATTTACCCTTTGTAAACTCTAGTAGCTCGTGTATGTCTGGTAATTCAGATAACTTATATATTTTTTTCCACTCTAGTTTACCTTCTTCATCAATAAGGAAGTTAGCTCTTCCAGATGCATTTAATTTTTCTACTAGGTTATCAAATTGTTTTGCCACCTCTGCAAAAGGATTAAAATCAGATAAAATATTCATCTTTTCGATGTTAATCATAGTAGCCCAAGCTTTCTTAGCTGGAACACTATCAATACTTATCCCTAGTACCTCAATATTTGCTTCTTTAAATTTATCATAATTTCTTTCAAGAGCCCTCATTTGATCAGTACATACTGAAGTAAATGCCAAAGGATGAAAAGAAACTAAAACTTTTTTACCTTTATAATCACTTAAGGATACTTTCTCGCCGTTTTGATTTTCAAGTGTAAAATCTTGAACAATATCTCCAATGTTTAATTCATTCATGTCCATTCTCCTTCCGATAATATAAAAAAGTTTTTAAGATTATATGGAATTATAATAACATGATATAACAATGTAGTCAAGAATTTATTTGCATAATTTTTATGTGGGAATCTTATCATAGCTTTATGGTATAATGATTAAAAAGGAGAAAATACAATGTTTAAATTACCAAATTGTCCGAAATGCAATTCGGAATATACTTATGAGGATGGAAATCTTTTAATCTGTCCAGAATGTGCTTATGAATGGACGGATTTAGGGGAAGAAGAAAATGATGAAGTAGATAACTCTATTAAGGATGCCCATGGAAATGTGTTAAATGATGGGGATACTGTAACTATTATTAAAGATCTTAAAGTTAAGGGAAGCTCCACACCCTTAAAAATGGGGACCAAGGTGAAGGGAATTCGCCTAGTAGATGGGGATCATAATATAGATTGTAAAATAGATGGCTTTGGTGCTATGCAATTAAAATCTGAATTTGTAAAAAAGCTATAAGCAAGATAAAGAATAAATATAGTAGGCCATATTAACTTATTTAATATGGCCTATTCTTATCATGCTTAATTATTGAATTTATGTTCACCATTAATTATTGTCTCATCATCTTCATTAACTGGAACTAGAATATATTCCTGGCCATCAATGGCTTTTATTTTGATGTTACTTGCCTTTACAGGGCTAACATTGAGGACAATCTTATTGTCTATATTTTTAGGTAATATCTCTTCAAGTTTATTTTCAAGTACATTTAGCTGCTTCATAAGATTTCTTTCCTTTTGTACCTGCTGACTTTCTTTAAGTATTTTTTTATCAAGCAGGCCTTCGGCAAGGGGTGGTTCTCCCTGGAAAACTTCTGAATAGCTGTTTTCTATTTTGGTAGTAGATTCTTCAGGAACACCACTTTCTTCTAGGACTTCCCTTATATTATCTTCAGATAAGCGTATAGGATCTTGGTCAGTATCTTCATACATAGCCTTATATTCTTCGACCATACTGTTAAGATTATCTTGAACATCCATAAATACTAAGTTTGCTTCTTCCTCATCTAAATCCAAGGAGCCTTGGACTATAGACTGGAAGGTTTCTTTTTCAATAACAGTTGTATACTTTGACTTACAGCCTAGAACCTCTTCCATTAATTCTGGATGGGGGTCTTTGGGTTTCCTGGTGTAATATATTAGGGAGTTAACATCACTGCTACGGTCAACGAAGGCAGGAAATACAAATCCATTAGATGGGGGATCAACTACCCAGTCACGAATACGGGATTTTATCTTATCTTCTTCCTCAATATATGTAAGACCAGCATCTGAAAGAGAGACAGGACATATGGCACATAATACGTATTCAAATACTTCTATAGAATCGTCAAGGTTTTGCCTATCCTTAGTCTTGGTCATAATATCGTAGGCATCATGGAAAAATAGGATTAGGTAATTTCCATCGTAATCGTAGTTGTCTATTATTAGTTTGTAAAACTCATCAAGGAGTTCACTATCCTTAAGTTCACTTTTTTTAAGTCTCATAAGGGAATTTTGCCTTTTATTAGAGAAATCATTATCAAGGGGAAAGTCTAATTTTAAAACATTATTACCCATATTACCTGATAGGACTTTCTTGGCAATCTCAAGGTATTTAAACATTTCATCTTCTTCTAAGTTTAAGAAAAACTCATTAAACTTAGAGATAATCTTCTTTTCACTATTGATATAGCAGCCACTTAAGTTAGTGAATGTAGTGTGACCTTTGGTAAACCGCTTCCTAAGCTCTAAAATATCTTTTCTTTGCATATATAATCCTCACAATCAAATTTAAATAATAAATCTATCCTATATAGATTTAATAGCATGCCTAATTTACTATAATAGCCTTAAAATGTCAAGAAAACAAAGGTGGCTAACATAATATTCAGAAAGTAGGTGTTTTCAAATAAAGTATGTTATAATTAGAAATATTAAGTATAAAGGGGGAGTGTTAAGATTATGAAAGAATTGTTAATAGGTAATGCAGCAATTGCAAGGGGGGCTTATGAGCATGGTGTGACTGTAGCAACAGCTTACCCAGGTACACCAAGTACCGAGATAACAGAAGAAATTGTTAAATATGATAATATTAATGCCCAGTGGTCACCAAATGAGAAGGTGGCTTTGGAGGTAGGGATTGGGGCCTCTATTGCAGGAGCTAGGACCTTAGTTTCAATGAAACATGTTGGTTTAAATGTGGCAGCAGATCCACTTTTATCTATCTCATATCCAGGTGTAAATGCAGGTTTAGTTATTGCTGTTGCAGATGACCCAGGCCAGCACAGTTCTCAAAATGAACAAGATACAAGATATTTTGGTATGTTAGCAAAAATCCCTGTGATAGAGCCATCAGATAGTCAGGAGTGCAAGGATTTTCTGGGAGAAGCACTAGATATAAGTGAAGAATTTGATACACCGGTTATACTAAGGCTTACTACCAGGGTATCCCACTCCCAAAGTCTTGTAGAAATAAATGAAAAAGAAAACATAGAAATAAAGGATTATGATCAGAATCCTAATAAATACATAGTAGCTCCAGCTGTTGCCAAAAAAAGAAGGGTAGTTGCGGAGGAAAGGTTAAGAAAGTTAGAGAAATTTGCAGAAAATACAAGCTTAAATAAAGCCGAATATAAAGATTTAA
>JGI24708J26588_10000863_pt1 | contig 24676 bp, 22 predicted proteins | sample BioPla1DNA2_FD_26588 | JGI IMG/M metagenome (IMG submission 26588) | reverse complement strand
GACCGCTGTGCATGTACAATCTCGTTGATTTATAATGAAAAATTCAGCTCAAGAATCCACAAAGGGTTTGGAAAAGTTCAAGCAGAACTGATGGAAATGTTCGAAAAAATCGCTTCCCCCTAGGGGGAAGCGGAAGATGGCTAACAATGCTTTTACAAGTAAGGTTACACAAAACTATTGACACTACCAAGAAGTATTTTCACAAATACAAGAGATAGTACTAAACTATATAAAAACACATGAAAATATAGTAGCTGTAGGCATTGCGGTTCCTGGTCCATATTTGATGCGCGAAAAAGAGATACTTCTTATTTCAGAACTTGATAATAAGGCAAGGCGTAATATAAGTCTAAATTCCTTATTCTCTCGTGAAAAATTTGAAAATATCCCTATAATAATATCTCATGATGCCAATGCAGGTGCTCTTGCTGATTGGTGGTTTGATATAGAAAAAATAGATCTAAAGGGTGTGGTGGTTCATTTTTTGGTTGGAGAGGGGGTAGGTGCAGGAGTTATAAATAATGGTGTGGTGTTTACAGGATCTTGTGGCGTAGCTGCGGAAATAGGACATGTATCTATAGACCATGAAGGACCTTTATGCGTTTGTGGCAATAATGGTTGTCTGGAAATGTATTGTTCAAGTCTTGCTTTTATTCGTTATGCTGAAGAACATAGAAGAACAAATAAGAACAGTAAACTGAATAACGAAATAAGACTCTCAGCTGATCTTATATTTTCCCTAGCCAAAGAAGGTGATGAAATTGCTATGGAATGTGTGAAAAATGCTGCATATTTTATAGCCCTTGGTTGCGTAAATATAATCAATTGCTATAATCCGGATACTATAATTATATGTAACGAGATGGCAAAAGGTGGAGCAATGCTCCTGGAAATAGTAAAAGAAAATGTGAAAAAACGTGTCCTAAGTACGCTTTATGAAAAAGTTGATATTGTAATATCTTCTTTTAAAGGAGATGATATACTCTTTGGCGCTGCTGCTGTTGCCATAGATTATTGTCTTAAAAGACCCAATATTTTAAAAAAGACTACTATATTTGGAGAAAAAAGTTATGCAAAAAATATTGAAGCAATCTAATCAATCGAAAAACATCAAATTTCGTATTTATCAAGTTGTTAAAAGTTATCAACTTTATATCTTGTTAATACCTGCATTAATATGGCTTGCTCTTTTTTGTTACTATCCCATGTATGGGCTTGTAATAGCGTTTAAAGACTTTAAGATAAGGCGGGGTATTCTTAATAGTCCGTGGGCTAATCCCATATTCAAATTTTTTGAACAATTCTTTTCAACCTCTATTGCGAAAACTGTGATAGTCAATACTTTGTTGCTAAGCGCATATCAGTTGTTGTTTACTTTTTGGGTGCCAATTGTATTTGCGCTTTTGTTAAATCAAATAAAGCGTCCAATGTTAAAGAAAACCATACAAACCGTATCCTATGCTCCCTACTTTCTTTCCAATGTGGTTCTTGTGTCTGTAATATCAGTGCTGTTTTCTGCCAACGGCATAATAAACAATATAATAGTAGAAAATGGTGGCACGGTTAAACTATTTACTTCGCAGGCACAGTATTTTAGACCCATGTATATTGGCTCTACAATATACCAGACTATGGGATTTAATGCTATAATATATATAGCTGCATTGACAAATATAAGTCCTGAATACTATGAGGCGGCAATGATAGATGGTGCTTCTAAACTTAAAAGGATACTCTACATAGATATACCACTTATTATGCCTACTGTAATTCTTATGTTTATACTTTCCCTTGGAAATATTATGACAATAGGCTATGAAAAGGCATATCTAATGCAATCACCCGCCAATACTACCGTAAGTGAAATTATTTCAACGCATGTATATAAGGTTGGATTACAATCAGCGCAGTATTCCTACGCAACAGCTGTAGGATTGTTCAATTCTGTTGTAAATTTCATAATATTATTTCTAGCAAATTTATTGAGCAAGAAAACAGCTGACATTAGTATATTTTAGGAGATATATTATGAAAAAAAGGAACTTTTTGCTTAAGCATAGTTATGAAAGGCGTACAACTTCCGATATGGTGTTTGATGCGATTAACCATATTTTTCTGATAATTGTGTGTTTACTGATATTTTATCCCTTGTACTATGTACTTATCGCATCATTAACCGATCCTACTGTAGTAAATACAGGGAAATTGCTTTTTTATCCTGAAAATTTGTATTTGGAAGGTTACAAGAGAGCACTTGAATACCCATCACTTACAAATGGTTATGTAAATACAATACAATACACGCTAATGAGTGTTGTTGTATCTCTATTTACGACAATCCCTGCCGCATATGCGCTTTCAAGAAAAGATTTACCCGGAAGAAAAACAATAATGTTTTTGTTTACTTTTACTATGTTTTTTTCGGGGGGGATTATACCGATGTTTTTAACCATAAAATCCCTTAATATTTATAATACATCTTGGGCATTAGTTTTGCCCGCTGCCGTATCTGTGTATAATCTCATAGTTTGCAGATCTTTCTTTGAAAGTGCTTTACCTATTGAGATTTTGGAGGCATCAAAAATTGATGGTTGCTCCGACTTTGCTTTCTTCTTTCGTATCGCCTTACCTTTATCCTCAACGATTATTGCGGTTATGGCACTGTTTTATGCTACATCCATGTGGAATACATTCTTCAATGCCCTTATGTTTCTGCAGGATGACAATAAAATGCCTTTACAGGTAGTGTTAAGAAATCTTGTACTGTCAAATCAGCTAAGCGCAGGCTCATCTGGTGCTGAAATTGCTGAAAGACGTAAAATAATTGATCAGCTTAAATATGTTATTATAACTGTTGCTGCTTTACCGCTTATAGCAATTTACCCGTTTTTACAGCGTTTTTTTGTCGCTGGTGTTACTATAGGGGCTGTAAAAGGATAATTATATTAGGAAAAAATGCAATATGCATTTAAAAAATAAAAGGAGGAATTTCCATGAGAAAAAACCTATCACTGTTGCTTAGCATAGCTTTGCTACTATCCTTGTTCGTTATGCCCGTGAATGGGATTACGTTCGCTAAAATGGATAGGAATGAGTATCCGCTAAGCCCAAAAACGAAGGAGGCTGTTGAAGCGGGATTAGTAAATCTTGATGGTACAATGCCCATTATAACGGACCCTGATGCTTTTGAAGCAAAGTATGGTAAACTAACCTCACTTATTGTGAACACACCTGAACGTGTTTTACCTATTGAAGAATTGGTTATGGTAAAACGCTGGGAAGAAGAAACGGGTGTACGCTTTGACTGGCAGCCCATACCACTTGATGGATCCACTGAGAAAATTTCTCTTATACTCGCAGGAGGCGAAGAGCTACCGGATATTTTCTGGAATTTTGGTGATGGTCGTTCAGATGCAACTGTAATTACCTATCTTGACCAAGATGTATTTCTGCCCACTGAAGATCTTATTAAAGCTTTCTGTCCAACATTGGTAGATATTTTTAACGATAATGAAAAATATTTACTTGAAGCCACTGCACCAAATGGACATATGTATGGGTTCCCTTACATTGAAGAAATGTATGGTTTAGTGCTTACACCCGGTCCTTTCTTGATTAATAAGGCTTGGCTTGATAAGCTTGGTCTTGAAGTACCAACAACGGTTGATGAGTTTACAAATGCACTTAAGGCTTTCCGTGATGCAGAAGATTTGAATGGCAATGGTATAGACGACGAGATTCCGATGGCTACAATTTTCGGAAGCGAAGATACTTTCGGCTCGTACGATGCTTTTTACAGGTTTACTGGTGCTTTTGGAGAAGCGGACTCATATTGTGGAGGCAATCGTTTTGCGGATCATATGCGTTTGATTGATGGAAAAGTAACCTACACCGCCCTTGATAGAGGATTTGGCGATACTGCAATGTATTTCCATGAACTATATAAGGAAGGTTTGCTCAATAAGGACGCCTTTGATGTGGATGCAGGAACTAATTACTTAAACCGTGAGCTTGCTCAGGACATTGCTTTAGTTGGTGCGTTTGGTGTATGGACGGATATGGAGATAATAAATAATGATGTTCGTCGCGAATATATACCCGTACCAAAGCTAAAGGGAGAAAAAGGCACTTTTGGTTTTGTTCTTAACTATTCCGAAATGCAGGATGCCTGCAACACCGCTATTACAACGGATTGTGAATTTCCTGAGATAATAGCCGCATTTGTTGAGTATCTTATTTCAGACCCTGCACTTTCTGTGCAAAGTAACTGGGGTGCTGTTGGTTACAACTACTACCTTGCAGATGATGGAGTGCTTCGTTTCGATCTGGATGAAAAAGGTGACATTATCCCCGTTGAACCCTATACATCTTTTGGTACCATGCGTGTAAATACCACCACATGTCGTGGTTCAATGATAGTGCTTAATGAGTACTATGATACTGTTGCAGAATATACCTACGATGCTAAAACATTACTTGAGGGGCAACATGTAAACGGCAAAAAGGAAGATCTAGAAACATATGATACATTGCCCAAAATTATGTTGACAACTTCCGAACAATCAGCTGTTGCAAGAATATATGATGCTCTCGCAAATACTGTGGATAGGTATGTTGTACACTGGGTATTAAACGGCGATGTTGAAGAAACATGGGATACTTACATAAGTGAGATGCAGTCTGCTGGAGTTGAACAAATTGTGTCTATTTATCAAGATGCAATTGACAGAATAAAATAGTAGTCTTACTATTAGCAAAATTATGGCGGGCTTTGCCTGCCATTAATCGTTGAGGAGGTATAATATGTATAGTGTTGAAAATGCGAATAAACATATAAAATTGCATAAATATAATGTGATTGAGCGTTTTAAACCTCAATACCATATAACAGCACCGATAGGCTGGATAAATGACCCTAATGGTTTTTGTTACTATAAGGGTGAATATCACTTGTTTTGTCAATATTATCCATATGATCAGGTTTGGGGTACTATGCATTGGGGGCATTGGACAAGCAAGGATTTAGTAAAATGGGATTGGCGAGGTGTTGCTTTGGCGCCAGATAAAAGCTTTGATAATCTCGGTTGCTTTTCGGGAACTGCACTAGTATTAGATGAGAAAATGTATATTATGTATACTGGCGTACATAAAAATGAAGAGGGTATTGTTGTACAGGAACAATGTCTTGCTATAAGTGACGATGGGTATACCTTTAATAAATACTCAAATAACCCCGTGGTACGTTCTTCCGATTTACCCGACGGTTTTAGTAAAACGGATTTTAGGGATCCTAAATTATTAAAAACCGAATCTGGATTTAGGATACTAGTCGCAAGTAGTAAGGATGATGTTGGTAAAATATTAAGCTACAAAAGCCAAAATCTGATAAATTGGAAGTTTGATAAGGTTTTTGTAGATAATATTAGCACTATGCCAGAATGCCCCGATTATTATAGGCTAAACAATAAAGATATATTTGTAACTTGTCTTATGAATCAACCAATGCAAGGACTCAAATATCAAAATGATCATCATGCAGTAGTTTATTTTATTGGTGAAGAGAAAAATGGTGTTTTAGCTTTAGATAAACATCATAGTATAGATTTGGGGCAGGATTTTTATGCTCCACAGACGCTTATTACACCAAGTGGTAGGGCTGTGATGATAGCATGGATGCAGATGTGGGGAGAAGCACCGGCAAATTATTATTTAAAACATGGTTGGCAGGGGCAATATACATTTCCAAGAGAAATCACCATAAAAAACAATCGCATTTATCAGAAACCGATAAAAGAGATAGAATCGTTATATAAGGATACTATTGAGATTAGCAGTATAAAGATAAAAGAAAAAACTTCCTTCGATAATGTATCAGGAGGGGTTTTAAGGTTGCAGATTGAGATAATTAACATAACCAGTAATGATGTGGTAGTATACTTTTTTGAAAATAAAAGTAGTTATATTATTCTTAAATATGAAAGAGACAGTGGTATATTATTACTTGATAGGAGTAATAGCTATTATCCTGTCCTAGCACTTCCAGATGGCGATGCGAAAAACATTGCCAAAGTACAAATAGATCAATATTTAGATAGTCTAAACCTTGATGTGCTTCTCGATACTTGCTCTATAGAAGTTTTTGCGGAAAATGGCAAAGCGGCATTAACATCCTTAGTTTATCCCGATGAAAGTTCTGATAAAATAAGCTTTAAAGGTGAATTTACTATAGAAAAACTAATATTGCACAGAATTTAATGTTGTGGCACATTGTGATTAATGCTGCCTCTTAGGTAGACATGACAAAAGAGGTGCTTTGAAAATTTAATAAACATTTTTCCGGAGAAACACTCCGGAATTTTTTTATAAAAAAACAGAAGTTAGGTTGACAAAACCAGATATTGTAGTATCATATTTATTAGGTGCATCTAACCTAGAGGGAGGAGGATTATGCCACTTGTATTTGCAGACATAGGGAAATCCTACATGATTAAAAGGATAGGCGGGCAGCAGGAAACTAAGCGCCGCCTAGAGTGCATGGGCTTTACGCCCGGTGAGTGGGTATCGGTAATCAATACTGTTGATGGCAATTTAATAGTAAAGATTAAGGAGTGCCGTGTTGCTATAAGTAAGGAAATGGCTCAGAGGATAATAGTGTAATTGGAGGCAAGTATGAAAACCCTAAGAGAAGTAGCTATTGGAGAAAGTGCAAAAGTTAAAAAAATTCATGGAGAAGGCGCGGTAAAGCGCCGCATAATGGATATGGGGCTTACAAAGGGTACGGAGGTATTCGTACAGAAATTGGCCCCGCTTGGCGACCCTCTGCAGGTAACTGTTAGAGGATATGAACTTTCTATACGCAAAGCCGATGCAGAGCTTATAGAAGTTGAATAAAGGTCGGCATATTTGGAGGATAGAGTAATGGAAATTAAAATCGCACTAGCAGGCAACCCGAACAGCGGTAAAACAACGCTTTTTAACGCCTTAACCGGCGCCAGACAGTATGTAGGTAACTGGCCCGGCGTTACTGTTGAAAAAAAGGAAGGCAGCCTTAAAAAGCGCCCGGAAGTAAAAATAATAGACCTGCCCGGTATATACTCGCTATCGCCATATTCTCTTGAAGAGGTAATAGCAAGGGATTATTTAATAGACGAGCGCCCGGATGTAATAATTAATATAATCGATGGAACTAACCTTGAACGCAACCTTTTCCTCACAACGCAGCTTACAGAACTTGGAATACCCGTTGTATTAGCTGTAAACATGATGGATGTTGTAGTTAGGGAAGGTGACAAAATAAACATAGAAGCTCTATCTCATGCCCTTGGCTGCGAGGTTGTTGCTATATCTGCTCTTAAGGGCAGCGGCATAGATGAGCTTATTGATACCGCTATAAAGCAGGCATCAGGCGGAAAAACCGTGCCTATGCACACATTTTCCGGCGTGGTTGAGCATACCATAGCCCATATAGAGGAAGCGGCACTTCATGACCTGCCCGAAGAAAGGCAGCGCTGGTACGCCATAAAAATATTTGAGAGGGATTCTAAGGTAATAGAAAAACTCTCTATAAATAAAGATGTTCTAGCTCATATAGAGGAGGATATTAAAAACGCAGAAAGCCAGCTTGATGATGATTCTGAGGGTATTATCACATCGGAACGCTATCTATACATAGCAAAAATTATGGAAAGCTGCTATAAGAAAAACCGCAGAACAAAGCTTTCTGCATCTGATAAGATAGACAAGGTGCTTACCAATAAATGGCTTGGTCTACCAATATTTGCGGTTATAATGTACCTTGTGTATTACATAGCGATGGTAACCGTAGGTCTATCCGCTACCGATTGGGCAAATGACGGGCTTTTCGGAGATGGCTGGCACCTATTTGGCGATGGCAGCGCGGCATACGAAGAGCAGGCCGAAATGTATGGCGGCGCCATGCTTGCGCTTGAAGCTTTTAACCCTGAACTGCTTGAGGAAGAAGAATTAGACGCAGAAGTAGTTGTAAACAGTATGCGCGCCTTTACTCCCGAAGAAAAAACCGCAACTGTAGATGTAGAGGACGAAGAAACCCTTGAAATTACTCAGATGACGGCTTATTATGACAGCATACCGGAAGATGCTGATGAGGAAACCACCGTTTCTGTAAGTTTCCTTGAAGCCATGGCGTTTTTTGAGGAAAACGGAGTAGAAGAGCCGGACCCTGCGGACTACGGCACATGGGTAAGGGGTGTCCCTGTAGTCGTTGAAGATTGGCTGTCAAGCGCTAATACTGCCGACTGGCTAAATAGCCTTATACTGGATGGTATAGTAGCCGGTATAGGCGCTGTGCTTGGCTTTGTTCCACAGATGCTGGTGCTGTTTTTACTGCTCGCCTTCCTTGAGGACTGCGGCTACATGGCAAGGATAGCCTTTATCTTAGACCGCATATTTAGAAAATTCGGTCTATCCGGTAAGAGCTTTATACCTATGCTTGTTGGTACAGGCTGTAGCGTGCCGGGTATAATGGCTTCCCGAACTATAGAAAATGAGCGGGATAGGAAGATGACTATTATCACAACATCCTTTATACCCTGCTCTGCAAAAATTCCCTTTATTGCAATGGTAGCGGGCGCAATATTCCAAGGCAGCGCTTGGGTTGCTACATCAGCCTATTTTGTGGGTATGGCAGCTGTAATCATTTCAGGCATAATGCTAAAGAAAACAAAGGCGTTCGCTGGAGACCCCGCGCCCTTCCTTATGGAGCTTCCCGCATACCACTGGCCCAGCGTTTCAAATGTACTTCGCAGCACGTTTGAAAGGGGTTGGAGCTTTATCCGCAAGGCAGGTACTATAATACTGCTATCTACTATATTTGTATGGTTTACAAGCTTCTTCGGCGTTGTAGACGGTACATTCCGTATGCTGGAAGAGGAAGAGCTAAACCTTTCAATACTTGCCGCCATAGGCAATGCAATAGCATGGATATTCAAACCCCTTGGTTGGGGCACATGGCAGGCGGCAGTCGCGTCCTTCACCGGTCTTATAGCGAAGGAAAACATAGTAGGCACCATGGGCATACTATATGGCGCGGGAGATGGCACTGTATACCAGAATATTGCGGCGGCGTTCACCACTGTTTCCGGGTACTCATTCCTAGCATTTAACCTATTGTGCGCCCCCTGCTTTGCTGCTATAGGCGCAATAAAGCGGGAGATGAATAACGCTAAATGGACTTGGTTTGCGGTAGGCTACCAGTGTGGGCTTGGCTATGTAGTAGCTCTAATGGTAAATCAAATCGGCAATGCTTTCCTTGGTGATGTAAATATTTTAGGCTTAGCTGTGGCAATTGCAATATTGGCTTACATGCTGTATATGCTATTTAAGCCTTACAGGAATGTATCCACTGATAGCTTGGCAGGGCAAAGAGCATGATAGAATTTATAAAAGCTAACCTTGGTACTATTGTGGTTTCATTGTTGTTAATTGCTATAGTACTCCTAATAATACGCTATATGCTGTTGCAGAAAAGGAGAAACATCTCTCCTTTCTGCAGCGGCTGTAGCGGCTGCGCTTTAAACGGAACATGCGGAGCTTCAAAAGAGAGCGACAGAACTCAATCATAACATAACCAATATAGGCAATTTGACATAGCGCGTATATAGTGCTATAGTTTAATCAAGTAAATACTTCGTATCTTCAGGGCGGGGTGAAAGTCCCCACCGGCGGTATAGTCCGCGAGCCATGTGGCTGATACGGTGAAACTCCGTAACCGACAGTATAGTCTGGATGAAAGAAGATTTGGTGCTTTTGTGCATATAAGTCGTCCTGATTTACGAGGGCGACTTTTTAGGAGGAACACCATGAAAAAACGCATCAGTACCACTTATCTATGCTATGTAGCGCTTATGATAGCATTATCCACCATACTAAGCTATTTTCCGGAAATACCGCTTGCATTCTTCGCCCCTTGGCTTAAGCTGGATTTTTCTTTCGTGCCAATGCTTTTGATAGGCTTTTCATTTGGTCCGGGAGCATCTATACTTGCGCTGGTTATAACAAACATAGTTCACTTATTGGGCTCAACAACTGGAGGCGTAGGGGAGCTGGCGAATACATTTGTTGGAGCAGCTTACTTGCTTCCACCAACATTAATATATGTAAGGCATAGGAATAAAAAAGCCGCGATTATAGGTACGGCAATAGGGGCGCTTTTAATGGTGGCAGTTGCTATACTTACTAATAAATACCTTTTAGTGCCAGCGCTACTTGGAGAAAAAATCGCAGGCTTTGATATGACAGGTTATTTAATTGCAGGTATACTACCTTTTAACCTTATAAAGGGCTTTATGAACTCTTTAATAACATTCCTGCTTTACAAGCACCTATCCAGATTTATAAAGGAGATAAACTGCAAAGAATATGCCAGAACTGGTAATCGAAACTGCTGAAAATATGCAAGCCCTTGGCGAAGAAATCGCGGGCAAGCTTAAGGATAAAGATGTAATACTGCTAACCGGTGATATGGGCGCCGGCAAGAGCGAGCTTGCGCGAGGCATAGCAAGGGGGCTTGACATTGTTGGACCTATACCAAGCCCAAGCTTTACTATATTAAACCTTTACGATAGTGGGAGGCTTGTGTTAAATCATTTTGATTGGTACCGTATAGAGGATAGCCAAGAGCTATATTTAGCCGGTCTTGATGAATTTATTGGCAATGAAGGCGTTACGCTTATAGAATGGCATGAGAGGGCGCAGGAGCTGTTGCCTGATACATATCTTGAGATTATAATAAAGCAGCTTGATGACGGCTGCCGCACAGTAGAATTTAAACCTTGCGGAAATTTTAGACCGTTTTCAATTTGAAAGGATAAGTATGCGCGTACTATGTATAGATACCTCTGGTCCCACCTGCTCAGTTGCTATTATGCAGGAGGAAGCCCTTCTTTATGAGGCAACTGTATTAAACAAGCGTACCCATTCTGTAAATTTAATGCCCATGGTGGATGAAGCTATATCAAAAAGCGGCTGTGAACTTAGCAGCATAGATATATTTGCTGCAGTTGTAGGTCCCGGTTCGTTTACAGGCATTAGAATAGGCGTTTCCGCGGTTAAGGGCTTGTCTTTTGGCGCTAATAAGCCATGCATAGGCGTAAACGCTCTTGAGGCGATAGCGTATGGAGTTATGCCATCAAATAAAATAATATGTCCCCTAAGGGACGCGAGGAACAAACAGGTATACGCCGCCGCCTTTCAAAATGGTGAACAGGTTATAGAACAGCAGGCGGTAGTCCTTTCGGATTTTTTACATAGGCTTAATGCGTTTAATGGGGATTGCCTTTTTGTTGGCGATGGTGCGCTTATAAATAAACAGGAAATAATAGGCGAACTTAAAGAGAAAGCGCATTTTGCTCCGCCGCACTTAAATATATTAAGGGCATCTTCCGCTACGTACATAGCGCTAAAAAATAAAGAAAATGCACATGACCCGAAACAGCTCATCCCCTTATATCTGCGCCTTCCGCAGGCTGAAAGAATGAGGCTAGAAAAAAACAAGTGAGCGATTATTCCATAAGGCGCGCCAAATTAAGCGATATAGAAGCCGTATATGCTATAGAATGTGCAGTTTATAATGCGCCGTGGTCACTGGATTCTTTTGAATTTGAAATTATTACAAACCCCGTAGCACATTATTTTGTTGTAGAATATGAAGGTAGCATAATAGCCTACGCCGGTATACATGTAATATTGGAAGAAGCCTATATTACAAATATAGCTGTGCTACCTGCTTACAGGCAAAAGGGCATAGGTACTATGCTGCTAAGCCATGTAATTAAGCACGCTTCAAAGTTAGGCGCGACATACATTACACTTGAAGTACGTACAAGCAACGCTGCCGCCATATCCCTATATAAACGCTTTGGCTTTCACATAGTAAACATGCGCAAAAACTATTATCAAGATACAGGAGAAGATGCGTATTTAATGTTGTGTGATAAGCTTCCTTTTCCGGATATTGATTTTATGGAATAGAAAGACTTTGCGTTGGGATTATATGCTTTATAGAAATTTAAAAAACTCACGCACAGTATAAACAAGAAATTTATACATTCTAGTATGCCACTATCTCTATAAATATTATTAGGTAACAAAAGACTGACTAATAGCCGGATATGGTACTGGACACGCTTTGTTCGTAGACCAATACAAAAAAGGCCGTGTAAAACGACCTTTTTGACACGCTATGTCCCAATGGTGCGGGGCAAAGGCTTATTGAGATTTAATCTACAACAAGTGTGGGTGGCGTGTACACGCGTGCACCCAATTCTGCATCCAATAGGTACAGTGATTTGGGATCATTACCAAACAGTTCCATCTTAGTGATTAAATCATTAGCATTAGCTTCTTCTTCGCCCTGCTCTTTTACAAACCAATCTAGGAATTGCATGGACCGGTAATCTTTACAGGACATGGCTTCACCATAGATTTCATCAATAGATGCAGTAATGTATTCCTCGTGCCCTAGCGCGGTCTTAAGCACCTCAAGCGGGGTATTGTAATCGCGGGTAGGTTTTTCGATGGCTTCAAGTGTTACCTTCTGGTTATTGTGGTGCATATAATCATAGAACAGCATCGCATGGTCGCGCTCCTCCATTGCCTGTATGCGGTACCAGTTTGCAAGACCCGCAAGTCCCTTCTCTATAAAATAGTTTGAAAAATCAAGATAAAGATACGCGGAATACAGTTCCTTATTTATTTGAGCATTCATCATTTCTGCTACTTTTTTCTTCATAGTTAATCCTCCTTAAAACATCCCGTATTGCGGGTTTGTATATATTTAATTTACCCTGATTTGCGTCACAATAAACATATAAACAAATCTGTTTTTAAAAGCGGATTGAAACTGAGCTGGAGCAGATTTGTATACAATTTGGAGCCTCCATCATAAAGGTTTTGTTATGAGCGCAAAGTCAGATTAGCCATAAAGTAACATAATAGTGTTTTGTACCAAAAGATAATCAGCAACAAAATAGCATTCCTTTTACATTTGTGGTATTCTTTATTCAGACGAGTCACGAGCCTTTTTATTTACGCAATATTTAAGGTGGAAAACAAAAATATCGTCAGAAAACCATGCTATAGGGTAAAGGTTAAAATATGATAGTATGTGACCTGTTGGTTTTAATCAGAATTTAAGCATCATATTTGAAAGGAATAGATATGAATATTATTTTGACCGGTAGTACCGGATTTGTTGGAGCGCGTGTGCTATATCAATTGCAGAAAGAAGGGTATGCGGTCACCTGCATTCCGTCGGAAATGCTTAAAGGTGATATTTCTGATAAGCAATTGCTTTCACTCATGCGGATATTCGCTGAAGCAAATCCGGATGTGATTGTTCATACGGCTGCCATTTCAAGCACTGTATACTCTGAACAGCACCCAGATGAATCATATATTGCCAATGTAAAGCTTCCGCAGGTAATGGCAAAGCTGGCTGTTGCCAATCAGTGCAAATTGATTTCCTGCAGTTCCGATCAGGTTTACTGTGGATGTACAGGGATTGAGCCGTATTCTGAAAAAGAAGAGGGGCTTGCGCCTACGAATGTATATGGTAGACACAAGCTTGAGGCTGAAAAGCGGATTCTGGATATCTGCCCCGATGCTGTATCGCTTAGGCTTTCATGGATGTATGATTTACCGGTTTATCAAACAAAAACCAATCATAGCTTTGTTCTGGCTCTTATTAAGTCTGCATTAACAGGCAAGGCGGTGATATACTCGGTTAATGATTTCCGCGGTATTACTTATGTGCGTTCTGTTGCGGAAAACATTTCTAAAACCTTCAATTTGGTGGGCGGGGTATATAATTACGGCAGCGAAAACGAAAAGAACATGTATGCTACCGCCTGTGTGTTTATGGTGGCTATGGGTATGGAGAACAGAATTCCAGAGCTCATTCAATTAACGGATGCGCAACCGCTTAGAAATCTGCGTATGGATTGCACTAAGTTACGAGGTTGTGACATTCACTTTGAAACAACTACGGAAAGTATAAACAAAATGATTGCTGATTATACGGGGCTGTTTTGATAATGGGTCGCTTCTGAAAAGAAAAAAGAAAGAAGCTATTTTACTTCGTTCTTTTCTTGGTGGTCGCAGCAGGCATTCATAAGCTTATGAATGTCAGCGGCGAAATTTTTTTCACAAAAACCGTTTCTTTGTATTCTACGGTACTGTTGATTGACTAATACCTTTAGAATTTGGAAGACTGTGTTCAAAGAGCTTTGCTTTATTTATTCTCGTGGCGAAGATTGTAATCTTCTTCTGTTTCCCATACGCAGTTCGGATTGAGTACGGTGATGTTTTCTTCTTCCATACAAGAAAAAGCGTCAAACCCAATCCATTCAACCGTGGAAGGAACCACAATAGAATTAATATCGGTTTCAGCAAAGGCATACGCGCCGATGCGTTTAAGCCCTTCGTTTAGCGTGACATTGGTCGCTGAATTGCAAAAAAACGCATAATCGGCCAATTCGACAACACTTTCAGGCACAACTATGGTATCAAGATTAACAAGGTCATAGGCATTAAATCCGCCTATGTATTCTACGGTTTCAGGAAAGGTGAGGATAGGGTGAAAGTATCCGTAGTTGTCCAGCGCATGGGCTTCTATGCACTTGACCATTGGTAAAGGTTGATCCTTTGCAGAGGGAGCACAATAAAGCAGGGTATCAGTTCTTTTGTCAATCAGGAAACCATTGTTTACGATATAGTTTTGATTTTCTTCAGCCAGAACAATCTCGGCGGTTACATGCTGGAAAGCGAATCCTTTTTCTATCGTATCTAAAGTGGATGGCAGAGAAATCTCGGAAACATCATGGCAGCAGGTGAAGGCGCCGTCTTTGAGTGTAGTTACGCCTTCAGGAATAACTATGCGCTGCACTTTGTCTTTATCATAGGGGTCATAAGTTTCTCCTTGATATTCGATTGTGTCCCAATTGTTAAAGGCAGCCAATCCGATTTCTTTCAGGGGATATCCGCCCAATTCTTCTGGCACATGAATTTCTGCCGGTGTATCCCTGCCTGGCAAAACCCAATATGAAGTTAAGCGCGCATATCCATTTACTACGACATACTCGAATTGTTCACCTGAATCGGAAACGTGGGTGCCTTCCGATGCGTTTGCATTTATGGTGGATAATAACAATAAGAGACAGCATAAAATAATTTCAACCTTATAAACCTGTTTTCGCAATTTTTTCATACCTCCAACTATCATTTTTGGGTGATTTCAATATTGAGATTCGTTATCCATGCTAACACTTCCGATTTTCATTCTACTTTTAACAGTATAATGATTTACATTGTAGGCGTGCCGGGTATGTGTGAGAATATCAAGTTTACAAACGCATCGGCGCCTTCGGCTTGCGTAATATCAGGCGCAGCACACCATATCTTGCCAGATTTTTGGTTGGTTGATATAGTTACATCATATGAACGAGTACCAGTGAGCTGGGTAATAAGCTGCCCGTTTAGCATATCGTATGCGCGCAGCGTACACTCACTGTTGTATGCTGAGACATTAGCCCCTGGACCTCGATATTGACCCGCCGAAGTATAGCTCATATCAATCTCTATCCGCACAGAGGCGATATTCGGATTTCCAGTAAACGTATGGTTTTTATCTGCGAACATTTTATCTAAACTGTACATTACTATATTTCTGGCATATTGTAACGCTTCGTGTTCGCCGCTCCCATCGTCTGTTTCGAATGTCATGTTTGGTTTTAACTCTGTATCGGGCGAGAGCGTGACAAGAAAGACACCAGCGCGTGGACTTGCGGGTATGAATGTCTGAAAGTCCTTGCCCATAAACTTCTCGAGTGCGGAGTCCATCCACAGTACGCTTCGATATCCGTACTGTGCGTGACCGTCGTCCATGATTTCCAGAAGTTCATCAGGTATATCCATCGCTTGAATTAAATATGCGCGATATCTAGCTTCCGTATCTGATTTGGAACTGAGCAAATACTCCTCCAGATAGGTCAACAGCTCATTATTGGGAGTATTGTACTTCTTCGCGGCGACGACCTCCGAGCACAGGTAGGTGAATTCATCGTACAGATCATGTGCCTTGGCGTAATCGCACGCTGTAGCATAAGATTCCTTTATATTGCCGCGAGCCTCGCATATCGCAAATAGCAGCTTAAAGGCGTCGTTCTTCCCATCCATATGTTCGAATGTCCATACGAAATCGCGCTTATCTGCAGGGACGGATTCGTCGAATAGGCAATAATCACGGTCGGGAAGTTCCGCAACCGATAGTTTCACTATACCCTTATCACCGCGTATCACGTAAATAATCGATGGATATATCAGAAAATCTTCCAGGTAGAACACTGCATCGAATTGATAGCATACACTGTTAAGTAGCATTTCTTTCTCTAATACCACGCCATCCACGCGGATTGAAGCGTTATTCAGTTTTTCCCCTTTTCCGTCAAGCATTACAATATCTGATCTGTGTTCGTATAGTTTCGATAGAGGTATGCCATCACAAACAAAGCGCAACATAACAAACCCACCCATTGCCGGCGATATCCCCATGCCTTCGTATGCGAGTGCATATTCGCGCGACGCAAACTGCGCCCTCAGCCTATGACCTAACCATTCAAATGAAGAATCATTCTCGCTTGTATTCGATACATTCATCTTATCGGGATTTTCTGCATTCGGATCAGGTTTTATCTCTTCAGGTGTTCCCGTCTTGTTGTAGGCTGAAAGGAATATCGCCTCAGGCGCTTTTGCGGATTCGATTATGTAAGTATAATTAATCGGCGTAATATCACTGCCTGCTAACACAGGAAGGCTAGAAATGCCAAGCAGAAATATGAGGAAAAGGGATAGAAACCGCAAGTACTTTTTCATGAATAATTCTCCTGTTATTTTTTTTGTCATCTATTTGCGGCAATCAGCCGTACGCAACGGTTATCTCATTAGTATAGTTGTGTACAACGGAAGAACAATAAGCAAGCAATAAATCCCCAAGAACAGCGTTATGCAGTAGCTACTTGGGTTATACTCCCCTTGAATTGAAAAGTCAAGTGCAACAGTTGAGAGTCAAAAAGGAGTGGCTCACGGAGAGCATACGCGGTAAGATTGTTTTGTTGAACAAATCCGTGGAGGTAGCAACCATGAGCCGATCAGAATATATCACAAAGTATAGAAAGAGCGTCATATTCAGGAATCAGAGCATAAAAATATCGAGAGCATAGGGGAAAACTCGAAATAAAGAAAACCCTTGGAAACATAGTGTTTTAAAGGGTTTATGGTGGTCGCAACAGGGCTCGAACCTGTGACCCCCGCGATGTGAACACGGTGCTCTACCAACTGAGCCATGCGACCACATACCTATGCATTACTTACACTTTTAAGGTTATGTACCAACTAGAAGTAATGCAGCTTGTTGCAGTAGAAATGCTAACACAAAGCTTTGTTTAAGTCAATATTTTGGCGGCGTTTTACTTTAAAAATTGCAGCATAACACAAAATCGATATTAAATTGCACAATAAAATCTTTGCTATAAAAGCTGAATCCTGCTATAATATCCTAGCTGCCGAAGTGGCGGAATGGCAGACGCAGGGGACTTAAAATCCCCCGGCCTCTGGCTGTGCGGGTTCGACTCCCGCCTTCGGCACCAAAGAATAATGTTAAGGGGAACAAGGAGTTTCCCCTTTTTATGTTGTGTGGTATGGCTTTTTGAGTATCATATATGGTACTGTGTTCTCGTTTATATATGTTACAGTTCCATTAAAAAGACTAAAATGCAACACGAGTGCAACATGGAATAATAATTATAACCGAAATAAAAAAAGGTGCTAATGGGTTAATAATCCTAAAGTGTTCTAGATAATTCTAAAAACCATCCCCAAAAACTTTACTTTAATGAACTTTTATGATACTATATATCCTGCTTGCGGGGCATTAGCGCAGTTGGTAGCGCACCACAATGGCATTGTGGGGGTCAAGAGTTCGAGTCTCTTATGCTCCACCAAAAGTATTTAATTAGAACAATCCCTTGAAGGTAATGATTTCAAGGGATTGTTCTATTTTCAGCTTTTTGCTACTTTGTATTATTCTGTACTATTTTTTTGTTTGCAAAAAACCGTTACCTATTTATGCGCATAATTACAACTTGCAATGATATCTTTTTATTGTGGTTTATGGTAGAATCCATCTATACAAATTGCACTAGGAGGCAAAACATGAATCGGGAGAAGGCGAACCGCTTTTATTTTGGAATAGGTACATTAGGTAGGGATATGTTCTACACTACGGTGTCTATGTACCTTATGTTCTACCTTACGGATATACTTAACCTGCCGGATTCAACCATGTGGTGGATGACTCTGGTTTTTACACTACTTCGCGTATTTGATGCACTTAACGACCCCTTTATGGGAATGTTGGTAGATAATAGCACTAGCCGCTTTGGGAAGTTTAAGCCGGGTATTGCATTCGGTGCAGTTACGGGCGGAATATTCATGCTGCTTATGTTTACAGATATGGGGCTTGAAGGCGGCGCTTATATACTGGTGTTTACTATTGCATACCTTGGCTGGGATATATGCTATGGGATAAACGATATTGCCTATTGGTCTATGCTTCCGGCGCTATCCCTTGACCAAAAGGAGAGGGAAAAGACAGGCGCATTCGCTCGCATATGCGCAAATATAGGTATGTATGCGGTAGTGGTTGGTATACTTCCCGTAACGCAGGCGCTTACAAACAAACTGGAAAACGCAAAGCAGGCTTGGTTTATATTTGCGCTTGGCGTTGTTATTATGATGCTGTTTACTCAGCTGTTTACGCTAATAGGTGTTAAGGAAAATAGAGGGCAATTTAAAAAGGAAGAAAAAACCACATTGCGCGATATGCTAAGTTGTATACTTCATAATGACCAATTGTTGTATGTTACGCTATCTATGGCGATTTTTATGATAGGCTATACTACCACTGCCAGCTTCGGAGTGTACTATTTTAAATATGTATATGGGGATGAAACAATGTATTCCGTGTTTGCGCTTGTGCTTGGTGTTGCGCAGCTTACAGCGCTTACAGTATTTCCGATATTCAGCAAGCGCATGAATAGAAAGAAACTGTATCGTCTAGGGACAGGGTTTGTAGTGCCTGGTTATCTGCTCTTTTTCTTTTCACCTATGAATATGATATTTATAGGAATATCAGGTCTACTTATATTTATAGGGCAGGCATTTATACAACTTCTCATGATGATGTTCCTTACAGATACCATAGAGTACGGGCAATTAAAGCTTGGGCGCCGAAATGATGCTGTAACCTTTTCTTTGCAGCCGGTAATAAATAAGCTCGGCGGAGCGGTTTCAAGCGGTATTGTAGGTGTAACGCTTATATTAACAGGTATAAACAGTGCGGGAAGCGCTGAAGAGGTAAGCTCTGCTGGCGTAATGGGGCTTAAAATATCTATGCTAATACTGCCTTTGATAATGATAGTAATAGGCTATTTTATATGGGAAAAGAAGTATAAGATAGATGAAAAAGAATATTCTCGCATAGTTGGTGAGCTTAAAGCTAGAGGGGATTTGCTGGAAGGTTAGAAGCAACACCGCAGCTTTAAAGTGTATAATTACAACTAATATGTACTTTTCTCAAGAGAAGTCTTGGTTTGTATACAGAATTTAAAATTATATTCCCACACTTATAAACAAAATCAAAATACCCCTTGACAAAAATCCTGTGGCATGTTACATTATACATGCGGGTTAGCACTCGAAAGGCGAGAGTGCTAACAAGCGAAATGCAGGAGGAGGGAAGGCATGATTACAGAGCGTAAAAAACAAGTGCTTGAAGCGGTTATTAAAGACTATGTCAAAACCGCGGAGCCTGTCGGTTCACGCACCGTTGCGCGCCATTACATGCCCGAGTACTCCAGCGCAACCATACGCAATGAGATGAGCGATCTTGAGGAAATGGGCTACTTAACCCAGCCTCATGTATCCAGCGGGCGTGTGCCAAATGTACATGCGTACCGTCTGTATGTAGACCATCTAATAAATGATGGGCTTATAAACCCCATAAAGGATACGGGTACGGAAAAGGCGCTCATTGCTCGCCTTCAACAGATGGAGGATGTGGTATGCACTATCGCCCAATCACTTAGCGATATGTGTCGCTACACGGTGGCGGTAATGCTGCCAAGGCAGAAGAATCTGCGTATTAACTCTTTGCAGCTTATGCCTATAGCGCCCGCGCGCGCGCTGCTTGTTGTGCTCACCGATGCAGGTATAATACGGGATGCCGTGGTTCAAGTTTCAAGCGAACTTACTGCGGACGACCTGTATGGTATATCCCGCGCGATGAGCGAACGCTTCAGCGGAAGGACGCTTAGCGAGGTGCAGGGGCTTCTGCAGGGGATAGCAATCCACGCAGAGCTTGAACCTAGGGTAATGCAGGGCGTGGGGGAGCTTGCACGGCAGATGGAAAAGCAAGCTTCAGCCGACCAGCTCAGGGTATTCGGTTCGCAGAACATACTTTTTCATCCGGAATTTTCCGATGTTGAAAAAGCCCGTGGCTTCTTAAGTGCAGTTGAGGAAAAGCAAAATTTGCTTAAACTTATGTCAAGAGGTGTTAAGCAGGGTATCTGCGCATACATAGGTCATGAAAACGGCATTATGGAGCTTGAGGATTGCAGCGTTGTAATAGCTTCATACGAGATGGGCAACAACCATAGGGGCTCAGTTGCAATAATCGGTCCTACGCGTATGCCCTATCAGGAGCTATTGACCACCTTATCCAGTACGGCGAGCATACTCAGCGGTATGTTAAAAAACAGTTTAGGAGCGTGAAAAACAGGCATGGACGAAGTTAAAAGGCCTTTAGAAGATTTAGAGCAGGAGGAACTTACCCCTGATGAGGAGCTTCAGGAGGAATTACCCACTGAAGAAACAGCCCCCGAAGGTGAAACAAGCCTTGAAGAAGAGCTTGAAAACGCACTTAGCGAAAGGGATGAATATCTAAACCTCGCGCAGAAAGTGCAGGCGGAGTTTGATAACTACCGCCGCCGCACGAAGAATACCAGAGCCGAAGCTTTCGATGATGGCGCCAGTGCATTTATAAAAACCATACTTCCCGTGTGCGACGATTTGGAGCGCGCAATACAATCTTCAAATGATGAAGGGGATGCGGTTCTTGAAGGCGTTAAGCTGGTGTATAGGAAGCTTATGGATGCGCTTGAAAAAAGAGGCGTTGAAGTTATAGACAGGCAGGGTGAAGTATTCGACCCCCGTCTAGAAGACGCGGTAGCGCAGGACGATGCCTCTGCTGGAGAGCCGGGTACTGTAAGCGCGGTGCTTCTAAAAGGCTATAAAATGGGCGATTATGTTTTGCGCCATGCGATGGTAAAAGTAGTCGCAGAACAATAACATAAATATAACTAATATTATATAAATTGGAGGAAACTAATTATGAGTAAAATTATCGGAATTGACCTTGGTACAACAAACAGCGTCGTTGCTGTAATGGAGGGCGGAGAGCCCGTAATAATACCCAATGCTGAGGGTTCGCGTACAACCCCGTCGGTTGTTGCTTTCACAAAAGATGGCGAGCGCCTTGTAGGCGAAATTGCAAAGCGCCAGGCGATAACCAACCCCGAGCGCACTATTACATCTGTAAAGCGCGAGATGGGCAGCAATTTCAGCGTCGATATTGATGGAAAAACCTATAATCCACAGGAAATCAGCGCTATGATACTTCAAAAGCTTAAGAGCGATGCTGAAAGCTATATAGGCGAAAAGGTAACTCAGGCGGTTATAACCGTACCCGCATACTTTTCAGATAGCCAGCGCCAGGCAACCAAGGACGCAGGGCGTATAGCAGGGCTTGAAGTACTGCGCATAATAAATGAGCCTACCGCAGCTTCGCTTGCATATGGGCTTGATAAAGAGCATTCACACAAAATACTTGTGTTTGACCTTGGCGGCGGTACATTTGATGTATCCCTGCTTGAAATTGGTGATGGCGTATTTGAAGTGCTTGCCACAAATGGCGATACTAAACTCGGCGGAGATGACTTTGATAACCGCATAATAGACTATGTAGCTGACCAGTTCAAAAACGAAAACGGTATAGATTTAAGGCAAGACCGCATGGCGGAACAGCGCCTTAAGGAAGCTGCTGAAAAGGCTAAGATAGAGCTTTCAACCGCAATGACTACCAACATCAACCTGCCGTTTATCACCGCAGACGCAAATGGACCTAAGCACCTTGATGTTATGCTAACCCGCGCTAAGTTTGAAGAGCTTACTCACGACCTAGTTGAGCGCACCATAGGTCCAATGCAGACAGCCCTTAGGGATGCAGACCTAAGTTCAAACGATATAGACAAGGTAATACTTGTTGGCGGTTCAACCCGTATACCTGCCGTGCAGAATGCGGTAAAGAACATATCCGGGCAAGAGCCTTTTAAGGGCATCAACCCTGATGAGTGTGTTGCGCTTGGCGCCGCTATACAGGCAGGTGTTCTTGGCGGAGATGTAAAGGATGTACTGCTGCTTGACGTAACGCCGCTATCTCTAGGTCTTGAAACCGAGGGGCATATATTCACAAAGCTCATTGAGCGCAACACAACTATACCTACGGAAAAATCACAGATATTCTCAACCGCTGCCGATGGGCAGACCACGGTAGAAATAAATGTACTGCAGGGCGAAAGACCCATGGCGTACGACAATAAATCCCTTGGCCGTTTCCAGCTTACGGGCATAGCTCCCGCGCCGCGCGGAGTGCCGCAAATAGAAGTAAAGTTTACTATAGACAAAAACGGTATAGTAAATGTAAGCGCTAAGGACCTTGGCACAGGCAAGGAGCAGAATGTAACCATTACCGCTTCCACCAATATGAGTGAGGAAGAAATCCAAGCGCGCGTAAAAGAAGCGGAGCAGTATGCGGCTGAAGACAACAAGCGCAAGGAAGAGGTAGAAACCCTAAACCGTGCAGATAGCCTAATCTATGAGATGGAAAAGCAGCTCAAGGAAAACGGCGATAAGCTGTCCGATGAGGATAGAGCCACTGTGCAAAGTGAGCTTGATAACTTCAAGAAACTTCGTGAAAGCAACGACCCTGCCGCAATAAAGGCGGAGATGGATAATATCACCCAGAAGATTTACAATATTTTCGGTAAGATATATCAAGACCAACAAGCCGAGGCGGGTGGACAGATGCCCCCTGAAGTAGACGCTCACCCTGCTGAAAACCCTGACGGCACGGTAAACGCCGACGGAGATGTGCAATAATTTTGCTGAAGGGGCTTAAAAAATAAGCCCCTTCGCTAAAGGATGATTATATGGCAACAAAGCGAGATTATTATGAAGTGCTTGGCGTTGATAAAAACGCCTCGCAGGATGATATAAAAAAGGCGTACCGGAAATTAGCAAAGGAATGCCACCCCGACCTTAACCCCAACGATAAAACGGCGGAGGAGCGTTTTAAGGAGCTTAACGAGGCTAACGCCGTGCTTTCCGACCCTGAAAAACGCGAAAAGTATGACAGGTTCGGCAAAGACGGCCTTAACATGGGTGGCTTTGATATGGACGGCTTTGGTGGCGGTTTCGGCGGCTTTGGTGGCTTTGGCAGCATATTTGATGAGCTCTTCGGCGGAGCCGGAGCAGGCGGCTCAAGGAGAGCTAGCCGCCCTATGGCAGGCAATAGCCTAAGATTCAGCCTTAAGGTTAGCTTTGAGGAGGCTGCGTTTGGCGCCAAAAAATCCTTCGATTTTACTCGAGAGGAAAACTGCGCCACATGTACAGGCACGGGAGCAGAGCCTGGAACCAAGTCTGAAACTTGTAATGTATGTAACGGTACAGGGCAGGTAAGGTCTTCAGGCGGCTTTATGGTAACTGTGCGCACATGCACCAACTGCGGCGGAACAGGGCAGGTAATAAAACACCGCTGTAAGGATTGTTCCGGCACAGGAAGGGTACAGAAAAAGCGTACCGCAACTGTAAACATACCCGCCGGTATAGATAACGGACAGGTTGTTGTAATGCAAGGGCAGGGGGAATCAGGCTTTAGAGGCGGCCCACCAGGCGACCTTCAAATAGTGGTAAATATAATGCCCCATAAGCTGTTTAAGCGAAACGGCGCGGATTTGCTGCTTAATATGCCTATTTCATTTACCCAAGCGGCGCTTGGCGCAAATATAGATGTGCCACTTCTTAAGGGCAGCCTTAAGTACAACATACCTGAGGGCACTCAATCGGGCGCTAAGTTCCGAATAAAGGGAGAAGGCATACAAAGGCTCAACTCAAAAACTAAGGGAGACCTTATACTTACCGTTACCGTTGAAACGCCAAAGCGCCTAAACGAAAAGCAGAAGGAGCTTTTACGGGAATTTGAAAAAAGCCTTTCAGGCAAGGAATATCAACAGAGTGAGAGTTTTTTGGATAAAGTAAAGAGCATATTTAGCTGATATATATAGTACGATAAGTTACTAACTTTAGTGTACTCTATTCTCATATAACAGATAAAATAGCCTCGGCTTTTATTAGCTGAAGCTATTTTATGATAGAGTACACTAAAGTTCGCAAGTTTACTCAGCAGGTTTTACTCAAAAGGTATGTTAAAGCCACTGGAACTCCGCTACAATGTATGTTGTCTAAA
>JGI24708J26588_10000861_pt1 | contig 24708 bp, 12 predicted proteins | sample BioPla1DNA2_FD_26588 | JGI IMG/M metagenome (IMG submission 26588) | reverse complement strand
CGATGACGGGTGGCAGCTCTTGGTGGACACTGAGCTCAGCTTGGCGGAAGAATCGCAGCTCACCCACACCCTCATCGAGAACGGGCAAGTGGTGGCTGAAAGTGCGGTGCAGTTCTCTCCGCAAGGGACAGGACAGATCGTTGACACTCTAGTGCTCAAGGTGGAANAACCTCTGCTCTGGAGCGTGGACGAACCCAACCTCTANCAACTGAAAACGGAGCTGATTTCGCTCAGTGGCGATGGACCCACTGTTGTGGATATGCACCTCTCCAATGTGGGCTTTAGAGAAACGAGCTTCGATCCCAAGGCAGGTTTCTTTCTCAACGGAAGGCCCTTGAAGCTTAACGGGGTGTGTGAACACCACGATCTTGGTGCTTTAGGTGCAGCCGTGAACAAGGATGCCATCCGGCGCAGGTTGGAAATCCTGAAAGAAATGGGCGTCAACGCTATTAGAACTGCCCATAACATGCCCGCTGTNGAACTGATGGACTTGGCCGATGAGATGGGTTTTCTTATAGTATCAGAGGCTTTTGATATGTGGGAACTGCCCAAGACCAAGTACGATTACGCCAGGTTCTTTCTAGAATGGGCAGAGCGGGATATACGCAGCTGGGTGCGGCGGGATCGAAACCACCCCAGTCTGATCATGTGGAGTATTGGCAATGAGATCTATGACACCCATGGGGGCCCCCGGGGTGTGGAACTTACAAAAATGCTGCGGAATTATGTCTTGGAGCATGATCCTCGCCAAAATGGCAGGGTTACCATGGGCTCCAACTACATGCCCTGGGAGGGGGCGCAAAAATGCGCCGATGAGCTCAAAATAGTTGGTTACAACTACGGCGATCGCTACTACCACGAGCATCACGNCCGCTACCCGGACTGGGTGATCTACGGCAGTGAAACACTGGCATCTGTGCAGAGTAGGGGCATCTACCATTTTCCCTATGAACAGAAAGTGTTAGGCAGTGATGATGGGCAGTGCTCTGCTTTGGGNAACTCGCCTACCAGCTGGGGAGCGGCCTCAACCGAGGCCTGCCTCATTGCCCACCGGGATGCACCCTTTACCCTGGGGCAGTTTATCTGGACCGGATTCGACTATTTGGGCGAGCCCACGCCCTACCACACAAAGAATTCCTATCTGGGCCAGATTGACACCGCCTCATTCCCCAAGGATCCCTACTACATTTTCCAGTCCGCTTGGACGCACTACAAAAAGGCACCCATGATCCACGTCTTTCCCTATTGGGACTTTAACCCCGGTCAGCTGATTGATGTGCGGGTGTGCTCCAACGCCCCTTTGATTGAGCTGCAGCTGAACGGAAGATCCCTTGGGACGCATCGCATCGACCATGCCAAGGGAATGGAACTGGTGGGCTGGTGGAAGGTGCCCTTTGAGCCCGGGGAGCTGAAGGCTATAGCCTACGATGAAGAAGGGAATGTTATTGCCACCTCTGTCAGGCGTTCCTTTGGCGACCCGAAGCGGATTCGCCTTCAAGCGGACCGGAGTATTATCCGGGCCAATGGAACGGATCTGATCTTTGTGGAGATAAGTGCGGAAGACGGAGCTGGCAATCCGGTGGAAAACGCCACGAACAGGGTCCAGGTTGAGGTAACCGGGGCGGGTAGACTGATTGGTTTGGATAACGGTGACAGCACCGATTATGATCAGTACAAGGGCCTATCTCGCAGGCTGTTCAGCGGGAAACTGATGGCCATAATCGCGGCTGGGCTCAAGTCGGGGGACGGGGAGATTACCGTCTCATCTCCCGGCCTGCTAGGGAGCAGCCTCAAGTTTCAGGTTCTACCTGCTGAGGGAGAAGACTTAACCGGTGTTTCGGCTGTGATGCAGAATGGACCAAGACCCATTGTATTGGGCTCCTTAGACGAAATACCCCTGCGTAAGATTGAACTTACCGCTGAGGGAGGACAAGAGCTCGGCCCAGAGAGGCGGGAAGTCGCTGTCCGTGCCCAACTCTATCCCAGAGACACCTCCTACCGGGATGTGGAGTGGAGTGTCGTGACCGATTTGGGGGCGCCCACTAACATTGCTAAGATCGAAGCGTCAGGCCTAGAGGCGAAGATAACCGCCCTGGGTGACGGCAGTTTCCGAGTGCGGTGCACCAGCAAAAACGGTAGCGATAGGGTCAGGCTCATATCTGATCTGGAATTTTCCATCCATGGACTGGGCACAGCCTACAAAGACCCATACGGTTTTGTCACCGGCGGGCTTTACGATTACGCCAAGGGTAGCGTGACTCCCGGCAATGAGCGGGGGGTTGCCACCGATCGGGACGGAGAGACCCATGTGGGTTACAGGGATTTAGATTTCGGACCTTACGGCTCTGATGAGATCACCATCCCCATTTTCGCTCTGTCGGACGATCCCTACACTATTCAGATTTGGGAAGGCATGCCCGGTGAAAAGGGTAGCGAGCTTCTGAATGAGGTTGTCTACCAGAAGCCTTNTGTGTGGAACGTTTACCAGCCCGAAACCTATCGTTTGTCTAAAAGGCTGCGGGGTATCACGTCCCTCTGCTTCGTCCTCAAGGACAAGGTCCATATTAAGGGATTCTCCTTTGCCAAGCAGAGCCGAGCATTTTCCCAGAACAGGGCAGTGGATTGCGACTTCATCTACGGCGATACTTTCAGTAAACGGGCGGAGGTAATAGAGGGTATAGGCAACAACGTCTCCATAGAGTTTGCTGATATGGACTTTGGTTCGGAAGGTGCGGGAAAACTGGTCATATACGGCCGGGCACCCATTGACAACACGATCCATATCCTCTTTTCTGGTGAACAGGGNGAAAAGGTCCAGATAATCGAATTTAAAAAGAGGAGTGCCTACGAGGCAGTCGAATTTGAGTTAGGGCGGATAACCGGCCTCCAGAAGGTAACCTTTATCTTCCTGCCGGGCTCCAACTTCGACTTCGGTTGGTTCCGCTTCAAAACATAAAGAACTATTTACAATCACTGCTCCAGCAGGCAGCAGTTTGAAAATGGAGGGAAGACAATTGTCGACAACAAAAAAAGCTAAAATGATTCTTGATAGGGATTTCCGAGTGGGTGACGTGGATCCCCGCGTGTACGGGGCTTTCCTGGAGCACCTGGGCCGGGCAATTTACGGCGGTATTTACGAGCCCGATCATCCCACAGCCAATGAACAGGGATTCCGGCAAGACGTTTTGGAACTGGTGAATGAACTGAACGTACCCATCGTACGCTATCCTGGCGGTAACTTCGTGTCGGGCTACGACTGGGAAGACGGCATCGGTCCTAAAGAACAGAGGCCGAGAAGACTGGAGCTTGCTTGGCGTACCATTGAACCAAACCAGGTTGGAGTTAACGAATTTGCGGACTGGGCTACGCTGGCTGGCACCGAAGCGATGATGGCAGTTAACCTCGGTACACGGGGTATTAACGAAGCCCGTGATCTGATCGAGTACTGCAACCATCCCGGCGGGTCCTATTGGAGCGACTTGCGCCGCAGCCACGGCTACGAAGAACCCCACAACTTCAAGGTCTGGTGCCTGGGTAACGAGATGGACGGCAATTGGCAGTTAGGGGCCAAGACTGCAACCGAGTACGGTAGGCTGGCCGAGGAGACTGCTAAGGTTATGCGGGCCGTTGACCCCAGCATTGAACTGGTAGTGTGCGGAAGCTCTGGCAGGGGCATGCCCACTTTTGCGGAATGGGAAGCAACTGTGCTGGAGCACACCTATCCCTACGTGGATTACGTCTCTCTCCACACCTACTACGGTAACCGGGACAACGATACTGCCAACTATTTAGCCCGGACGCTGGATATGGACGAGTTTATTAACTCGGTTATTGCCATCTGTGACTACGTGAAGGCCAAAAAGCGGAGCAATAAGACCATTCACCTCTCCTTTGACGAGTGGAATGTTTGGTATCACTCCAACGAGGCGGACCGCCAGATCGAACCCTGGTCCATTGCCCCTCCCCAGCTGGAAGATATCTACAACATGGAGGACGCCCTGCTTGTTGGCAGCATGCTGATCAGCCTGTTAAGGCGGGCAGACCGGGTGAAAATTGCCTGCATGGCTCAACTCGTAAACGTTATTGCACCGATTATGACCGAGAATGGCGGTCGGGCCTGGCGGCAGACCATCTTTTATCCCTTCATGCATGCTTCTGCCTTCGGTCGTGGTGTGGTACTGCAGCCTGTGGTCAAGAGCGACCGCTACGATTCCAAAGACTTTACAGACGTGCCTTACCTCGATTCCATCGCGGTTTATAACGAAGAGGACGAGGAACTCACTGTCTTTGCAGTGAACCGCAACCTGGAAGGAAGCCTGGAGCTAGAGTGCCAGCTGCGCGGCTTTAATGAGTATCGGATCGTGGACCAGATTACCATGTCCCACCCGGATCTAAAGGCGATAAACACTGCTGACAATCCGGACAACGTAGCTCCCAAGCAGGGTGGCAATGCCCGCTTTGTGGACGGCGTTCTGTCTGGTTCATTTGACAAGGCCTCTTGGAACGTAATTCGCTTGGCTAAACAGGCGTAATGGTGTAATTAGAAAAACATAAAGCCGTTTGGACAGCTTAAAATGAAGGTGAACCATCGGGTTTTGTTGTATCCGTCGTTAAGCGGGTACGACAATCCGATGGTTTTTTATTAACCGTGTTAGAAAAAACATAGATTTTTTTGTGTAAATGGTGATAGTGGGGAGGTTTTTTGCTTAACGCGCTGAATTAAACATAAGATAAACAAATCATTCACATGAAAAGGGGGTAGATAACCAGAGGGTAACCTATTTGCATGTACTGTTCGGTAGTAGGTTTTGGTATGAAGAAAAGAAAGGGAGAGAACAGTATTGAAAAAAAGAGCATTTTTCCTGCCTTTACTGTTGATTTTTGTATTGGCAAGCGGTACACTTTTTGCGCAAGATTTTAAAGAGTTCACTGTCTTCACGGGCGAACCTCTGCCAGACTATCCCGGTTCAACCATTGTTGGAGACATCATTGAAGCTGAATCAGGCGTAAGGTTAATCAGAGAAGCCCTAGTTGGCGACCTGGAAACCAAAGTTGGCCTCATGATTGCCAGTGGCGATTATCCCGACCTGGTAGTTGCGGCCCACTTTACCAGCCTGCTNAAGGACGCAGGAGCATTACTGCCCCTCAACGACTTGATCGAAGAGCATGCTCCCAACTTGAAGCGTTTGTATGCTAACCATTGGGAAATGCTGCAGCAGGAAGATGGAAACGTGTATTGGCTGCCGATTCAGGCAATCCCCTACGGGCCCGATACTTCCCCGTATCCATCCCTTGGTTTCTATATCAGCAAGCGGGTTCTGAAAGACGCTGGTTGGCCCACAATCAGAACATTTGATGAGTACTTCCAGCTGATCGAAGATTACATGGCTAAGAACCCAACCTATAATGGTGAATCCACTATTGGTTACGTAACCCTGTTTGATGACTGGCGTAGTTTCGCCACCACCAACGTACCGCAGCACCTCATGGGTTATCCCAACGAAGGTGAGTTTGTGCCGGTCATGGTAAACGGCCGCTACGTAGTCACAGAGTATCATACCTCCAGAACAGCCAAAGCTTACTACCAGAAACTCAATGAAATGTACAACAAGGGTGTCGTAGATCCAGAAACCTTTATCATGAACTACGACCAGTACATTGAGAAATTGAGCTCTGGCCGTGTGCTTGGCACGTTCAACCAGCACTGGCAGGTAGAGGAAGCCCAGAATTATCTCAGAAGGGATAATCCTGACAGCATTTTGGTTCCCATCCCGATCGTAATTGATACTCTCGTTGAAGAACGTCAAAGGGATATNCCCTACGTTCAGCCGACACAGGGTATGGGTATCACCATCAATTGTAAAGATCCGGTTGGAGCCATCAAGTTCCTCGACTACTTGATTAAAGAGGACACTCAGCGTTTGATCCAGTGGGGTATCGAGGGCGTACACTACGAAGTAGATGAAGACGGTCTCTACTACCGTACCCCCGAACAGCTGGCGCTGTTTAATGATCCTGATTGGGTGCAGAACGTATTCGGCAGACAGTATTTCCACAACNCATTCCCGAGCCTCCGTGGTCTGGATGAAAACGGAAATATGTTCTTCCCCAACACGCAACCGCACTTGATCTACTCCAGCATGAGCGATGCCGAGAAGGAAGTATTGGATGCGTACGGCGTACAGTCGTTCACTGAGTTGTTCAACGAACCCATCTTCAAGAAATACTTCCCGCTCTGGACCATCACCATGCCGGCCGGCTCGGCAGCTCACATTGAAGAGACTCGGATGAAGGAAGTTCTCAACCGCTACGTACCCGAGCTCGTCATGAGCAAGCCTGAAGAGTTTGAGCGCATTTGGAACAACTACGTCAGAGACATTAAGCCTCTCATGGTAGAGCAGATGAAGGTCTACCAAGAAGGCATCGATTGGCGCATGGAGAACTGGTAGAGACTAGGTTCTCTTAGGTAAAAGGGGCGCCTCCGGGCCCCCTTTTACACTATATTTTTAAAGTAGGTTGTGAAATCATGAATGCATCTTTAAGCTTATCTGATCGTGCAGCGCTGTTTTGGAGAAGACTGAAACAGCAGAAGATATTAATCTTAATGTCCGTCCCCTTCTTGGTGCATATTATTATCTTTAAGTATGTTCCAATTTGGGGCTGGCTCATGGCCTTCCAGAATTATTGGCCTGGAAAACCCCTCCTTCAGCAGACCTGGGTGGGTTTTGAGAATTTCAGGCTCCTTTTCGAGGATAAGATTTTCTATCAGACNCTGCGAAACACCCTGGCCATGAACATCATTAAGCTGGCAATGGGAACGATTAGTTCCATTACTCTGGCCCTGATGTTGAATGAGGTTAGGAAAATCAGGTTTAAGAAGGCTGCTCAGACCATTTCATATTTGCCGCACTTTATATCCTGGGTAGTTGCTGCTAACCTGGTGAGGGACGCCCTATCCACAGACGGGGGTATCGTCAACAAGGTCTTAATGGATCTGAGGATCATTAAAGAACCCATCATGTTCTTGGGTATACCGAAACTTTTCTGGTGGGTAATCGGCGTTTCCCATGTCTGGAAAGAGGTTGGTTGGGGAGCGATTATTTACCTGGCTGCAATAGCCGGGATCGACCCTGCGCTATACGAAGCTGCTAAGATTGACGGGGCAGGGAGGCTCAAACAGATCTGGCATATCACATTACCTTCCATTCGGCCCACAATCAGCATTCTTTTGATCATGAACATGGGTTATCTGCTTAGTTCCGGCTTTGAACAACAGTATCTGCTCCAGAACGGGCGCGTTATTGACTACGCGAGGGTATTTACCATTTACGAGCTGGACTACGGGATCAAAATGATGCGTTACTCCTTCGCCACCGCGGTAGGTATCTTCCGCAGTGTGGTCAGCTTGGTTCTGGTGTTTGCCACAAACCAACTGGCTAAGCGATGGGGCCAAGAACGACTTGTTTAGGTCGGGAATCAATGCGGGAGTTGATAGAATGAACAGAATCAAACAGATCCGTTGGGGCGACTTTTTTATCGATGCGGTGATCTACCTCAGTTTGATTTTCTTGATCATCGTTACCCTATATCCTTTCCTCAACACCCTGGCCATTTCGTTTAACGATGCTATAGACAGCTCCAGGGGAGGAATCCATCTCTGGCCGCGTAAATTTACACTCTACAACTACCAATCGCTGTTGGGGCGGCAGCAAATGCTGCAGGCCAGCATAGTATCGGTGGGAAGAACGGTGTTATCCACTATCTTCTGCACCTTCTCAACTGCCATGGTCGCNTACACCATCAGCCGTAGAGAATATGTTTTGCGTCGGCTCATATCCTTTATTTACGTCTTGACCATGTATATCGATGGCGGTCTAGTGCCAACGTACTTTTTGATGCGGTCGTTGGGACTAACGAACAGCTTCTGGGTTTACGTACTGCCGGGGCTTGTCTCCGCCTTTAACTTAATTGTGATCAGAACCTACATCACCAGTTTACCGGACAGTCTAGTTGAATCGGCGAGAATTGACGGAGCTGGGGAGTTCACCATTTTTCTCCGAGTAATTCTACCGTTGTGTAAGCCTGTTCTGGCCACAATTGCCCTGTTCGTTGCAGTTGATAACTGGAATTCGTGGTTTGACACCTTCCTGTACAACTCAGCTAGTGCGAACCTCAGTACGCTGCAGTATGAACTAATGAAGGTGCTGCAGACTGCGAACACAATGACCGGTTCGCTCTTACAAGCCCTTTCCCGGGCAGCGGCTGGTTCGACCAACACTGTAACGCCAAGGGCGATCCGGGCAACTATGACGGTCATCGTCAGTGTTCCTATCGTAGTTGTCTATCCTTTCCTCCAGAAGTACTTTGTCCACGGTTTAACCTTGGGCGGCGTGAAGGAGTAAGTGAACAGTAACAAAATACTAGAAGCACCAATCTGCGGCAAGGCAGGTTGGTGCTTTTTTGTCCGCCCAAGTGCTCCCTCCTTCTATCTATACCCGGCTGAAAGGAGCCAATAGAGGTCTAAGGAAAACGCAGTCTACACCACGGAGGTATAGGTTGGTGCATTTTTTCTTGTCATTGGATAGGGAAGCTGTGGCGTTACGTCTGAGGACATACCATCAAGGTTTGGACACCTTACTCCGGGCACTTTCACAATACAAGGACTCGTTATACACCAAACTTCGTTTAAAAACAAAGATGGCCGGGGTTTCTAGCCACCGGCCATCAATACATCAAAGCTCCGTAGAATCTATGTGCCTTAGAGTTTAAATCTGTTCATTTCCTCTTCTACCTGACTGGTTGCAGCCGATACGCCTGCGGCCGAGGCAGCCATCTGTTGGGTCGACGCGGACTGTTCTTCAATGGTAGCGCCAATTTCTTCCGCACCGGTGGCCAGATCTTCGGCAGCTCTGGCAATCTCATCGATTTCCTCAGCTAGGTTTTGAATTACGCCGTTGATGTCCTCAAACATCTGACCGGAGTGGTTGGCAATGTCTCTGCCTTCATTCACCTTGGCAGCGGTCTGATCGGCGTTTTGGACTGAATTCTGGGCAGCATCTCTAATTTTGTGCACCAGTTCAGTGATTTCCCGGGCAGCGGCTGCGGACTGCTCAGCCAGCTGGCGGACTTCGTCTGCCACCACAGCAAAACCGCGGCCTTGCTCGCCGGCACGGGCAGCCTCAATGGCAGCGTTTAAAGCTAAGAGGTTTGTTTGATCTGCTATCCCGGTAATCAGGTCGACGATCTCGCCAATTTGGTCCGAATGGCGTCCCAGATTCCTAATTTCACCTGCCAGCAGGCCTACCTGTTCAGCTATGTCAGCCATCGTATCTACCGTACGGTCAATCTCAACTTTACCTTGGCCAGATAGTTCGCTTGTCCTCTGGGCGGAAGCGGCCATGTTCTGGGCTCCTACGCTGAGTCGGTCAACTGCAGCGGCAAATTGATTGGCTGTGCTGGCTAGTTCCTCAACTGAAGCGCTAGTTTCTTGGGCAGTTACGGCCATCTGTTCCGAAGAGGAGCTGGCTGTTGCCACAGAAGCTGTAACGGAAGCTGCCATGCTGCGCAGGCTCTGCTTCATCTGGTTGAGCGCGTTGCTCAACACGCCGATCTCATCTTTACTCTCGTAATCCACGTCAGCAACTGCCAAGTTACCTTGGGTAATTTCCTGCGTAAACGCGAGNAGCTGTCTGACCGGTTTGGTGATACTCCTTGTTGTGGCGGTGGCAACGATGAATGCGACTATATAGGCTGCGGCCAAAAAGCCGAGTACCATACTGCGGGCGTAAGCCGCGTTGTTGGCAGCGTCTTCCGCAAAGTCCCAAGCGGATTGTTCCGCGAGTTCAACAATCTCTTGAATTCGGGCTTCTATGTGGTCCAGTAGGGGTTTTTCCCGTTCTTCCGAGGCCACATTGGCGTGGTAGATTATGCCGAGGCCCATCAATCTGACCACTTCTTCCCGGACGGGTTTCCACTCGGAAAAGGCTTCCAAAGCACTATCTAAAATAGCGTGGTCGCCTGTAAACTGCTCATAGAGCAGCTCAAATTCATCGTAGACTTCTTGTTCCAGCTCATCTANCTTGGCTTGAATCAGCTCAAGATCGCTTGAGTCGGTGATGACAAGCACTTCTTTCATCTCCCGGCCCATCGCGGCTATGTTGCGCTGAATGCGCAGAATTGAGGTGTGTACAGTGTAGGGCTGTTCGTACATAAGCCTGGTGTTGTCTGCAACCTCGTTCAGATAAGAAAGTCCTACCCAGCAGACGAATGTGCAGAGAAGGAGTACAAGAATGAATCCTGTTGCTAGTTTTGANCTCAGTTTTAAGTTCCGAAACATAGACTCGCCTCCAGTTGTGCTGCAAAGGATGGTTGTCGGTTACAGGTTGGAAAGAACTAACGACAGTTGCTTACTCCGACCAGCGCGGCCGACGCTTACACCTTGTGCAATGGAATAATCTGCATTCTAGTATTCAATGTAAATAATTCCACATCAAAAAGTAAACGCCTGCTCAAAAATGCGATTATCGTCAGAATAAAATCGGTCAAAAGACCGGTTTGCATTCAACCTGCTCAAGGCCTGTTCTGGATTACAAAGAACGAACAAGTTGTCTTTAGTCATGGGTCTAGGCCAAATGACGAGCCAAAAAATCGTAGCTGACGCGGCCGCTTATTTCATGCCCGCCAGGAAAAGCATCCAGTTGCAGTTTGTCCCTTGGGTCGGTACCGAAGACTTTATAGATCTCCTGTGTTCTCTGGTAACAGGCCCGCACCGATTCAATGGGGAAAATGGGATCCCTTTCGCCCGCTTCCACTAAGAGTGGACGGGGTGCTAAAAGGCCTACCAAATCCTCCATTTCGCCGATCTGCAGGAGACCGGGAATAAAGTTGCAGGTACAGTGGTGGAGGGCCAAGATGTTGTCCCGGAAGTTGCCAAAGTAACCACTTAACACGACTGCTTTGATGCGCCAGTCTAGGGCAGCGTGGAAAAAGGCAAGCATGCCGCCGCCCGAGATGCCCATGGCTCCGACCCTATTGGCGTCGATTTCTGGCAGCGTCTTCAGGTAATCCGCTAAGCGCATGCTGTCCCGTACCCGCATGCCCAGAACCGATTTGCCCAGCATTATTGCGTAGGTTGCTGCTTGATGGCAGGTGGTGGGAGCTTGCCGACCTTCCCCCAATCCGCTGTGGATTTCCTGCCGCTCGCCAAAGCAGGCGATTTCCGGTGCCGCTACTACAAAACCGCGCTTGCAGAGCTCTACCGCAAAGAGTTTGTGGTAATCGGGATCACCGTCCAACAGATTGCCGTCCTCATCCAAACCCACAAACATCCTGACACCTGGTCCATGGCCGTGGTAAGCGAGTACCGCCGGGAGGGGTGAATCTGTCTTCGGTTGGAGGATGTACACGGGCATCTTAGCCGCAGGACTGGTGGTGAGTTCGATTTTACGTAGTACATAATCGCCGCGGTCCATTTCATCCAGTACTTTTGCTTCAGGTGTCACCGGCTCGCTATCGTCCACGAAACCCACTATCTCAGCTAAAGCCTGCCTAGCTGCCTGCTGCCATTTCACTGCTTCATCCCTGGTTTCTGCTCGGAAAGGATACCGGGCTGTGTCTTTTGTTAAATAGTCCAATTCGGTAATAGGTGAATAGTAGTTCATTACAATCCTGCCTCCTCCAGCAATGGGTTCGGGAATGGGCTTGTATTCCCTCCTGTTTCACAACTTCCAGGAAAGTTTGTAACGAATAAGGAGGAAATAGTTGACATTATCGCAAAGAATCGTTAAAGTATTATTATACTAGCATGGTACTAGCTTCCAAAACGGGAGATCCTGAAATAGGATTTGCTGCATGAAAAAATGCGTTCCGTAGGCTTTTCAGCCCACAGAACGCATTGCCATGCAATGGGTCGAATTAGAACGGCAGTTCTACCACGTCACCTTTAATGGTGAGGATGGTGGAGAGAGGTGCCTTGCCAGTCAGTTCGATACTGCGGGCATCTGGTTGGCTGCCGCCAACGTAGATCTCGATGCGGCCCGGTTCCACCAGGCAGCGGCCTTCCTCATCGAAGATGGCTAACTGGCGTGGGTTCAAGGTGAATTCCACTACCTTTTCTTCGCCGGCTGCGAGATTTACACGTTTAAACCCTTGTAGATCGAAGATAGGGGTCTTAACAGAAGCGTCTAAATGTTTTACATACAACTGAACAACTTCATCACCTGAACAGGAACTTTCGTTTTTGACACGAATTGATACTGTGACATCTTCACCGCTGTTAATCTCAGCGCTGGAGAGGGTGAGGTCGCTGTAAGCGAATTCACTGTAGCTCAGACCGTATCCAAACGGATAGAGCGGCTCTTCGGTCATGTAACGATAGGTACGTCCATCCATGTCATAGTTCGTTATATCAGGCACTTGGTCCAGAGATTTGACGAAGGTGACAGGCAGACGGCCAGCCGGGTTGTAATCGCCGAAAATAACGTCTGCGATAGCATTGCCGCCCTCTTCGCCAGGATACCAGGCTTGGATGATAGCCGGGACGTTCTCCTGGGCCCAGTTGACTGCCAGGGGACTTCCGCTGAACAGTACCAGGACAACAGGTTTACCAGTGGCTTGGATTGCCTCCAACAGCTCGTTCTGCATACCGGGCATATCCAGCGTCAGTTTGTCGCCACCACCGTCGGACATGGCTGCTTCTCCCTCTTCGCCTTCCAAGGCAGGGGAGATACCCATGCACATGATTACGGCGTCTGCCCTTTCGGCCATGGCCAAGGCTTCGGCGAATCCATGGGCCGGGCTGTTGCCCCAGTAACCGACTTCAGTTGTGGTTAGGTCGCAGCCTTCAGCATACAGGACACGGGTATTAGGTTCTACCTTGTTCCTGATACCGTCCAGGGCGGTAACAAGCTTGGTGGAAGTGCCGAAGTAGTTGCCGATTAAGACGTGCTGCGATGCGGCGTTAGGACCAATGACAGCGATAGTCTTCAGGTCTTTGCTCAAGGGGAGGAGGTTGTTCTCGTTCTTGAGCAGGACGATGGATTCTTGAGCCATTTCGCGCGCCTTTGCCCGATGTTCATCGCTGGCTAGGATTTCGTAAGGAAGCTGCGCGTAGGGAACTTCCTCGTCAGGATCGAATAGACCGAGCCTGAACTTGGTCCGGAGTAATCTGGCGAGTGCCGTGTCAATCGTCTCTTCGTCGATGAGGCCTTGCTCTACAGCCTTGACCAGGCTGGGGAACACCCAACCGCAGTTGAGGTCGCAGCCGTTGTTAACAGCCAACGCGGCAGATTCTTCCGGAGTTTCGGTTAGCTTGTGGTTGGCGTGGATGTCATGGATTGCACCGCAGTCGGACACAACATGTCCCTCGAAGCCCCACTGTTCGCGCAGGATTTTCTGCAGCAGTGTTGGGCTGGCACAGCAAGCCTCACCGTTAGTTCTGTTGTAAGCGCCCATTACAGATTCTACCTTTGCCTCGACTACTAAGTCTCTAAAGGCGGGCAGATAGGTTTCATACATATCTTTCAGACTTGCTTTGGCATCGAACTCATGCCGTAGGTTTTCCGGACCGCTGTGTACGGCAAAGTGCTTAGCGCAAGCGGCGGCTTTGAGATAATTCTCATCATCACCCTGCAGCCCTTTGACAAATGCGACGCCCATACGACCTGTTAGGTAGGGATCTTCGCCATACGTTTCTTGGCCCCGGCCCCAACGCGGGTCGCGGAAGATGTTGATGGTCGGAGTCCAGAAGGTAAGACCTTTGTAGATGCCGCGATCACCGTACTTCGCTGCTTCGTGGTGTTTGACCCGGCCTTCATCCGCGATTACGGAAGCTACTTCGTATAGCTTCTCCTCGTTGAAGGAAGCGGCCATACCAATCGCTTGGGGGAATACGGTGGCGATTCCGGCTCTGCCCACGCCATGGAGGCACTCGTTCCACCAGTTGTACTCGTGGATGCCAAGGCGGGGAATGGCAGAGGAGTTGTAAACCATCTGTGAAATTTTTTCTTCCAGCGTCATGCGGGAAAGAAGATCTTTAATGCGTTCTTCGATGGGTTGATCAGTCTGCCTAAACAGTTCTTGCATCTGTCACACTCCTTATGTATTTTGTTTTACATCGGTATTATAGCATAGAAAACATGCTTGGCAAAGCTGAGCACTTTTCTAAAGAAATAACGAAGGATTTTTCAAAACTAATCCAGAAAGGGGGAAAATGGGGGTTAGTCGAGAATTATTAGTTTTGGATTAAGAACAATCGTTAAAAAGAGGAGGTATTTTGCTTGAAGAGACATTTATCAACTGTAGTCTTAACTTTAGTGGTGTTGCTTGTTGCTTCTTTGGCAGTACAGGCTTCATCCATCCCGCTCCGCTCTGGATACTGGAAAATTGATGCGGGCGGCGGCCGACTCGTTTTCGAAGACGGCATTATGCATGTTAGAGATTATGGCGGCTGGAAATTGATTCAGTATGGTACTAATACTGACGCTGGGCAGTTCAGCCTGCCGGGAGTAACCGGTTTACTTATCGAACTGAAAGTGGCTGAACCCACCGATTTCGAATTGGCCATTCAGTTGGCCGACTGGGCTTTCCAACCAGTCAAGAAACTAGCGGTTGAGCCAAGCGATGACTGGATCGAGCTGGAGTTTGACCTCACTGGCTACGATCTGTCTGTAATCAACGCTCTCTGCCTACAGAGCGGCGGTGCAGACTTCTCCATCCGCAGCATCAAAACCCTGCCTCTGGCAGCTGAAGGCTCTGGTGCTGTAGCTCAAGCAGCGAACAATGTAAAGTTCAGTGGCAAAACTACTCTAGATATTACGGCTAGCAGAGTTCTGGTTGTAAAGGATCCCGAGGTACAGTTCAAGGATTGGTATGTGGANGGGGCCGGAGGAACTGTCGATCGGGTTGACGACAACCATGTGAAGTTTACCGGCTGGGCCGGCTGGGGTTCCTTCTTTATGTGGGATGTGGATGTTGATCTAACAAAATATGCAGGTATCCAATTCGAGATNAAAATCGAANNNTGGTCTAGTTACCAGGTCATATTTGAACCCGGTTGGGACAACGTATTTGAAGATAACCCTGGCCCGTCAGGATGGTTACCCATAAAGCTCCTTTTCGAGGACTTGGGATATTCAGAAGAAGATGTAGCTAACCTTGACAAGATAAGAATTCAGTTAGGTCCTGTTGATTGGGCAGTACGAAACCTTGTGCTGATCGAAAAGGAACCTGAGTACAAGACGGACATTGCTCGCGACTATGGTGTCGAACTCAACTTGGCCTACACAATTAATGAGGATTGGGCAGTAAATGTAAACTCGAAGCTGAGCGAAAACTCGTTCCAGGTCGGCCTAGTTGAGGTCAAAGGCCTGGCTGGTGACGTGGATGTGAGGGCTTTTGTGAATGGTACCGGCGCTAACTTGGGTGATCCAATGCAAGCCGTCCGCGGAGACAAGTATAACCATGGCAAGACTGCTGGCATTAACTTGAAAGGCCCAATCGGTGGTGGTTCAGGACATTTCTTCCTTTCTACCCCTGTTAAGCCAGACGCTGGCAAAACATACTTTGCCGGTGCTTCGTACAACTTACCAGTCTATGACGGAACCGAAATGCAAGTATTGGGAGCTACCGAGTTTGTTGACGGGGCAAAGAATGATTATATCTTGGGTGCAGTGATCACTACCAAGGTAGGCGATGATCTTGCTCTGACGGGTCAGGCAGTTGCCAGCGGTATAAACGCATTTGGGTTTTACGGAAAAGCCAACTGGAAAAAACTGGAGGCAGGTGTCACTTACGCACCTGAGAATTTGTGGACTAAGCGGGGTAACTTCATTGCGCAGGATGGCTACAGAATCGCATATCTGTCGGGCAACACCGAGCTATTTAAGGGTGTATCGGCCGGCTTCTATTTGAACCAGTACTGGAACCTCAAGGCACAAGACGCTGGGCAGTGGAAGACTCGCCTGCTGAAACTAAACGCAGATTGGCAGATTACAGACAATGTCAAATTCGATGCCGTTTATGAGCAGGAGAAACGTGTTGATAACGCAACCGGGAAATACGATATTCTGCGAAAAAGCAGTTTGGTATTTACGCTGAATGCTGGTGTAATGGACGGACTGAACGCCAAGTTGATCAACATCTACGCACATGAAGAGCAAAAAGAGCTGCAGATTCCAGCCTTTGTAGGTCGCTTGACCTATACCGGTATCGATAAAGTTACCCTGGTGGGTGAAGTTGGTCGTGCCAAGGCGAACTCTGCAGCAGAGAAGTATGACACCAACCTGTATGGCAAGGCCAAATGGGACTTTGCCCCAGGTGGCTACCTTGAGTTCGGTGTAGGCAAGCCTACGCTTAATTCGGACGACAATGCAGTCGCAAATCGTGTCTTTGAGAAGGGTTATTACACCCTGAAATTCGGTTTCAGTTTCTAGTGTGATTGGGGGAGAAGGCCTCTGTTTGACAGGGGCTTTCTCCAACCGTTTGTACTCGCAAACCCCGTTGTTAACAGGTTTTACCGATGTTTATAAAATCGTAGGAATACCAAGCGGAGGTTAAGGCTCGGTTGACTTCGCAGGTAGACTGGGGTATAATTATATCAACCCTAATACGGTTAATTTGGACATAACAAACATTTAATTAAGGGGGGATGCTCGGGGGAAGGATTTAGCGGTTTCAAAATGGAAGGTTAAACATAACACAAATGGGGGTTAGAAGAAAGAATGAGAAAGAAAATTACGCTTCTTGTTGTGTTAGCAGTAATGCTGGTTTCCAGCGGCGTGCTGGCATATGTATCTGACCGTATGGACTTCGGCGAGATCGACTTCAAAGGCGCCACCGTCACCTATGTACTGCATCATGACCACCTAGCAGACTTTCGCGAAGGCGGCAAATATGCAGGCAGACTTGACGAAGCAATGGAACTCTTCAACATCGGTGCCATTGAGATCGTTCAAGTTGACTGGGGCGAAGTAGGTAACGCTTGCTTGAACAGATATCTCGCTGGGGACTCCACCTATGACCTGTGGCGTCTGCCCCATAACCAGTTCTTCCAGCTGGCCAGCCGGGGTGCTTTCTTCCCAGTAGATACCATCCTACCCGACGAGTACTTTGAGTACCTGTCCCAGATTACGCAGACCAAGAATGACCGCCTGCGCTTCAACGNTCGTCGTCTGCACTTCTCCGCTGGTGTTCCTGATGACTACGGTCATGCAACCTTNATGGTAGCTAACCTGGACATCTTCGAGCGCGAGAACTTGGGTGACCCGTACGAAATGTACTACAACGGCGAGTGGACCTGGGATAAGCTTGAAGAAATCGCTATTAAAGCCACCAGAGACACCGATGGCGACGGCGAAATCGATCAGTGGGGTCTGGCCTGGATCGAGCCTANCTTCATGATTTTCGCTAACGGCGGCTCCATTACTCGTCTCGACGACAACGGCAAGGTAGTCTTCTCCCTCGGTGAGCCTGAGGCAGTTGAAGCTCTCAGAACCTACGGCGAGTGGAACCAGAAGGGTTACTTCGTCGGTGACTACCAGATGAGAGAATTCATGACCGGTAAAGCAGCTGTTGCTGTAATGCCTATGTGGCAGGTCAACCAGAACAACGACTGGGACTTCCGCTTTGCAGTTCTTCCGCTGGCAAAAGGCCCATCCGTTGATGACTATGTATTTGCTCCTGGCGTAGCAGACGCTATCTTCATTCCTGCCAACGCAGAATATCCGCTTGGCTTGGTAGCACTTGACAACTTCCTGTTCCCATTGGATGAATACGAGGAAACCTTAGAAGAATGGATCACAGTCAGGGCACAGGACCGCGAATCTTACGAGATTATCTGGCACGTGCTTGAAAACGTAGATGGCGACGCAGCATACTACCACAACTTCCTCGGCAGCTGGTGGGAAGGCGAGACTCCGTTTGGCGGTATCGTTGGTGGTNTCAGCGGCGGTGCAGCTCCTGCAAGCGTAGTTGCTGAGTTTGCTGGCACTGCTCAAGCCATGATCGACGAGTACTTGGGTCAGTAATATCGACTGTTTTACAGTCATAAGTTATTAGAGACAAACAGGATAAAACCAGAATCTTTCTGGTTTTATCCTGTTCAAGGAGAGGTGCGATGCGATGATGCCTGTTTCTGCAGAACGTTTACGGAATTCAATAAGCCCACAAATACTATTAGTACTTGCTCTCATCTTTCTTTTATCTGATCTGGGCTTGGCACAAGGACGGTCTCTGGCCAACTATACCGTTCCTTATACAAGTTACTTATTCGACTTTTGGGAAAACACAGTGCCAGCTCCCCAGCCTTATCTGCCTACGAAGGTGATTAAGGGGCAGGATTTAGAGGTTGGGAGCTTCAGTACCCCCAAAGACCTGTCTATCAGTCCGCGGGGAGATATTTATATTGCCGATACGGGCAACAATCGCATTGTTGTTTTTGACTCTGAGTGGAACTTAGTCCGCGAGATTTCCCAGTTTGTGATGGACGGTGAACCCAGTACGTTCAACCAGCCCACGGGCATCTATGTTACCGACAAAGAGCATTTGTATGTGGCGGACACTAACAACGCACGGTTGGTGCATTTTGATGAAAACGGCCAGTTCGTGCGTGTTATTGCAGAGCCTTATTCAGAGGTAGAGGGTGTCCTGCCTGCGAACTTGATTTATAGGCCTCTTAAAGTAGTCGTTGACCGTCACGAACGGATATATGTTATTGCCCGTGACGTGTTTGACGGTATTCTTTCGTTTAGCGCAGATGGGGACTTCAAAGGATTCGTTGGTGCCCCAAGGGTAACACCTAGCTTAACTGACTACATCTGGAGCCGCTTGGCTACTAGGGAACAACGCGAACGCATTAGGCAGTTCCTGCCTACCGAATACAGCGGTTTTGACCTAGATCCTGAAGGGTTTATCTATGCCACCTCTACGGACGAAGATAAGGATGAGAGCGAAGGCGGCATCCCCATCAAGATCAGGAAACTCAATCCTAAAGGTGAAGATCTCCTAAGGCGGCTGGGCTTTACTGAACCTATGGGTGACGTTCGATTTCCGGATCGCCATTCTCTTGCTGCCCGGAAACGTTCTTCCATTATGGTTGACATTACCGTGCAGGATTACGGTATTTACAGCGTTTTGGATGCAAACCGGGGACGCGTGTTTACTTATGATAACAACGGTAATCTGCTTTACATGTTTGGCTATATTGGTCGCGACCATGGCCAAATCTACGAACCGGTGGCAATCGACCATCGCGGTTTGGATATCTTCATTTTAGACTCCCGCGACAACAGTGTTGTTGTTTTTGAACCCACCGATTACACCCTGCTTATTTGGTCTGCCCTTGAGTCTTACCACAGGGGAGACTACGAACAGTCGCAGGTCATTTGGGAAAAGGTACTTGCCCTTAACACAAACAATGACGTGGCTTACACGGGTATTGCCCGCACCATGCTCCGGCGCGGCCAGTACGCAGAGGCAATGGAATATTTCAAGCTGGGTAATAACCGCCCCGAGTATTCCGATGCCTTTGAACTGTACCGCAAAGAAGTCATTTACAGTAACTTCAGCAAGGTAGCTTGGACCGCTGTTGTCCTGATCGTCCTAGGTGTTATTGCTAAGCGTGTGATTGCTAAGCGTAGGCCGGCCAAGGCTCTACCGCGGGAAGTTGCTGTTACGGATGAGTTTATACCCGCATCAGGGTTCTTCAAACGGACCCTGGAGAGCCTACGCTTTGCGCTCTATGTGATAATTCATCCCGTTGATGGTTTCACCAAATTGAAGTATGAGAAGAGAGGTACCTTTGCGGCCGCAACAGTGATTCTGGGTCTGTTGATCCTGACTTACGTATTTGCCCGCCAGTACACCGGCTTTATCTTCAATACAGCCGAACTCACCAAACTCAATCTCTTGGTGGAAGCGATGAGTGTTATAGTGCCGTTCATTCTGTGGTGTGCAGTTAACTGGGCCTTGACGACTCTAATGGATGGTAAGGGTACCTTTAAGGACATCTACATTGCAACGGCTTTTGCCTTGGTTCCCCTCATTTTGATGGTGGTACCTCTAACTATCGCTAGCAACTACATTACGTTAGAGGAAGGCACGTTCTACTATATGTTGATGACCTTTGGTACTTTGTGGGCAGCGGTCGTACTTGTGTCTGGTGCGGTAATGACGACCCACGAATATACCTTCCAGAAGACAGTGTTCACTTGTATCTTTACCGTTGCAGGCATGGCCTTTACCATGTTCTTGGGCTTCTTGTTCTTCAGCCTGTCGGAGCAGGTAGTCTTGTTTGCACGAGATATTTTCGTCGAGATTGTGCACCGCACATGATCGCGGTTTCGTTACGGGGAGGGAGGCAGAAGTTTATGCAGAACAGACGAATGGCAGTTGCTGCCGCTTTACTAATGATTCTCTTGCTAGGTACTTCAGTATTGGCCGCCGATCATTTAAGTGGCTTTGAGATTGTTGCAGAAAATGAAGAAAGTGAGCTCTACTTCAACGCCGAAACGGTGGAGCTTGCGGTTCGCAATAAGCAAACCGGTCATGTTTGGTATACCAATCATCCTGAGCGGGATGCGAAAGAAACCATGACCCGGGGCAGCAGCAAAGATAGATTGAATTCGCAAATTGTCATTACCTATTATGCCAACAACGAACGCTTCACCATGGACAGCTATAACGACGCTGTTCTCCATGGCCAAGTGGATGTGAAGCCCATTCCCAATGGGATTCGCATTGACTATGAATTGGGTGCCAGGTGGAAACCTGAGGATTATCTTCCTACCATCATTTCGTTGGAACGCTTTAACGAAGAAATTTTGCCCAGAATTGATTCCCAAAGAGATCGTGACTGGCTCCGTGGCCTGTATGCCCAGTTCAGTCTCGAAGAGGGTTTTGCTGATGGCGACGAGTTCAGCATTTTAGGCGTTGANCTCGACTTCCTTTTGGGCGATTACGGCCTCAAGGTTGAGGAACGTGGGTTCCGTGCCNCCGACAAGCGCCGTTTGCTGCAGGAGTACCTCGTTTTGGTCAGGGACGCTCATAAGTACGACAACTTGGGTCAAATTCAGCCTGAGGAAATTGCTGGGCTGATTGACACTCCTGCTTTACTCATGAAATGGAATAACAAAAAATGGGACGTGGACGATGCGGCCGCACTGTTCAAGGCCATTGGTTACACTCCGGATATGGTGGGAGACGATCACGAACAATTCGGTATTGCACCGCCCTATCCTAACCTCATCAACTTCCGTGTATCTGTAGAGTATACTCTTGATGGCCCCGATTTAATTGCTAGGGTGCCAATTGATAGCATTGTATATCCGGAAAAAGTCTACGACGAGAAGAACNATAAAGAAGTTTCCTATCCAATGAGCACTATCAGCCTGATGCCCTATTTTGGCTCGGCTGAAAGTGACAGTGATGGTTTCATCTTTATACCAGACGGGTCTGGTGCGATCATTGACTTCAGCACAGATAAGTCCCGTTCTGAACCCTATGCACAGCGTGTCTATGGGCCAGACTATGCTNCTCTGCCTATCCGGGAATACTCGGCTTCGTTGAAAGANCAGATCTACTTCCCGGTATTCGGCCTGAACCAAGGTGATCGGGCGATCTTTGGTATTATCGAATCGGGCGACGCAGTGGCCCGTATTGAGGCTACCGCAGCAGGTATGCTTGACTCTTTCTACAAGGTCTGGGCTTCCTTTGATGTCAGGCCCACGACCAGGGTTAACTTGGAAGCAGCAGGTGAGTTGATCGGACTGCGTTCTCTGTCCATTAACATGTTCCAGAGCCGCCTGATCAACGATGATATTGTGGTAAGATACTCCTTCTTGGATGGAGAAGATGCAGGCTATGCCGGCATGGCCCGCTTCTATCAAAATTATCTTGTGGGAAAACACGGCCTGGAGAGGATTGCGGCTGATGGTAAAGCTCCTGTGATCCTGGAGGTTGTGGGCAGCATTGACCAAGTCAAACCAGTTTTGGGTCTGCCCCTTAACGTGGTCGATCCCATGACAACTTTTGATCAGAGCTTAGAGATAGTTGACGATCTCAGAAGCAAAGGCATTGAGAACCTTGTGGTTCGTTATTTAGGTTGGATGCGTGGTGGTATAAGAAACATCTATCCCACAAAAGCACCGGTGGAGCGCAAGGTGGGTACAGCCCAAGGACTGCGCAATCTGCATCAAGAGCTGAGCATGAGGGGAATCGAGCTGTTCCCATCCACCGAATTCCAGCTCGTAAAGAGGAATTCTCTTGCCGATTCGTTCCTGGCGTTTAGACATTCGTCTCGCTCTTTGGGCCGGGTTAGTGCTTATATCAACACCCATGACATTTCAACTTACCAGGCAATTGACGCCAAGCGGATTCCTATTCTGTCACCCAGAGGGTTAGATTCGCTTGTAGACAAATTCTTGAAAGACTACCGGAAGTACGATCTGACTGGACTATCACCAGGCAGCATCGGCAATACGCTTTATGCAGACTACAGACTGAAACCTGAAGAGTTGGTAGACCGTCAGACAGCCAAACAGATTTTGGTTGCTCAGGCGGAAAAAATGACTGAGAATTATGATCTGCTGCTGGAGGGAGCCCATGCATACCTTCTGCCGTATGCCAAGTATCTGGTGAGGGCTCCGCTGTACAGCCGTGGATTTGAGGTCTTCGACCGCGTTGTTCCCTTTTACCCCATGGTGGTCAGTGGTTACGTGGGCTACGCAGGTGCACCTTACAATCTAGCTGATCGGCATGGACCTCTGTACGTTCTGAAGATGCTGGAAACAGGTGCTTTACCCTACTTCGTAGTTTCGGGCACCAGGTCGTCTGAAGTGAAGAACACAGATTTTAACGATTTGTATTCCATCTACTATCAAGACTTGGAAGAAGATATTTTGGCCCTCTATGAAGAGGTAGGAGAAGTTTTCGAGCGGATTTGGGGTCAGCGTATCGTTGACCACAAGACCTTAGCCTTAGACGTTTACCAGACTGTTTATGAAGATGGAACCACGATTTTTGTCAATTACACCCAGGAGGACTTTGTTGATGAGTCATCGGGTATAACGATCCCTGCCGAGGGATACGTGGTATCACAGTAAAGGTTGGTGGTAAAGGTGAAGAAAAGGTTTTATATGAGCTACGAACAGCGACAAAAATTAGGAGGGTTTCTCTTTACCCTACCTTTCGTAATAGGTTTTATCCTATTCTTCCTGTATCCCTTTATACAGGCGATCATCTTGAGCTTCAATGAAATGGTGCTGACGGCCAGCACCTATGAGCTTGAGTTTAGAGGCTGGTACAACTACAGCTACGCCCTTCAGATTCACCCTGAATTTTCCCGTACATTCACGGAGGTGCTGGTGAAACTGGTCACCGAGGCACCTCTGATTATGGGATTCAGCCTCTTTGCAGCAACCCTGCTCAACCAGAGGTTTAAGGGTAGGGCATTGGCCAGGGCGTTATTCTTCCTGCCTGTCATTATGGGTGCGGGCGTTGCCATGAAAATGGAAATGAGCGACTATTCCCAGATTATGCTGCAGGCTGCCCAAGACGCATCTCCTTTAGGAGCTGCTTTACGGGGACTATTTGAAAGGGCTCATTTGCCCCAGGGAATGGTTGACTTTGTAATGGATGCCATCAGAAGCCTGCCCGTGGTCATTCGGGCCTCTGGCGTGCAGATCCTGATCTTCTTAGCCGGTCTGCAGGGCATTTCCAGGGAGGTTTATGAAGCGGCTGATGTGGAGGGAGCAACGGGTTGGGAGCAGTTCTGGCTCATTACCTTCCCAATGATTACTCCGCTGATTGTGACTAACTTGGTCTATACGATCATTGACTCCTTCACAGCCATGAACAACGAACTCATCCTTTTGATTCGCGATACAATGACGCGGGGTGCTGGTTACGGTGTGAGTATGGCCATGGCCATGTTGTATTTCGCCGTGATAGCCGTTATTCTGGTCGTTGTCTATCTGGCCGCTTCAAAACGGACTTTCTATCACGTCTAGAGAGGGTGCCATATGCATGAACATCTTTACTAAGTCAAGAATTCAGGCAGGCGTTTGGGCATTATTTCGTACTGTATTATTAATAGGTATATCGTTCGTGATCGTAGTACCGCTGTTAAATAGGATGTCGTCAGCTTTGATGTCCATTGAAGACGTCTACGACCAATCGGTACGCTGGATTCCGCGGAACCCCACCCTGCGCAACTTCAAACTCATGTGGGAGCACATGAACTATGTACAGGCCTTTGGACGTTCCTTTTTCCTGGCGTTCATGACTAGTGCCCTCCATTTGGTTTCATCTACTATGGTGGGTTACGGCTTGGCAAGGTTCAAGTTCCGCGGCAATGGGCTCATTTTTGCCTGTGCCATTTTGACGCTGCTTGTTCCACCGCAGCTGATCATGATTCCCATGTATCTGAACTTCCGGTTCTTTGATCTGCTCGGTGCGCTGAAACAACCGATCAACCTCATCGGTACCTACTGGCCCTTCATCCTCATGGGGATTACCGCCAATGGTTTCCGCTGTGGTCTGTATATCTTCATCAACCGCCAGTTCTTCAGGGGACTGCCCAAGGAGCTGGAGGAAGCTGCTTACATCGACGGCGCGGGTATCTTCAAGACGTTCTGGANGATCATGATCCCCAGTGCCATTCCCAGTCTTGTCACAACGTTCCTGTTCTCCTTTGTTTGGCAGTGGAACGACTAT
>JGI24708J26588_10000856_pt1 | contig 24766 bp, 17 predicted proteins | sample BioPla1DNA2_FD_26588 | JGI IMG/M metagenome (IMG submission 26588) | reverse complement strand
CCCGCCGTTAAAATCGATCAACAAGGGATAGAGGCTCGTCTTCTTTTCAAGTCGACAGAGATAATTGACGACCCCGGCAGCGGCAGATGTGACCTCTTCCGCATTATTCATGTCGGTGAGAAACACGATCATGTTTTTCGGAGCGGGCGCCGTCTTGGAGCTTCTTCTAATCGCGCGCTCACACATACTCAGCGTCTGATCAACTATGAGGACATTGAGCATGGGATGGTAGAAGATAAAGAGACGATCGACATAAGGTGCCCGCCCGAAAGACGGAATCTTACGCCTTCGCTGCAAAACGACATCAAACGGTCTGCGCTCCAAGGGACGCCACCCTTTATCGATATAAAACCGGCACAAATCCGTCCGCGCTTCCCACCATGTTTCCTGCAACTTCCTGTAGCGTTCAGGCAAGTGAAACCGACGCATGCGGTCAAGACGTGCCAGACTCTCCGGATTTCCGGGGCGAAAACGCTCCAGTCTCACGCGCGTGAAGACTTGCCTGATAAAGACGATCACCATCAAAGCCAGCAAAATAGTAGCGATGGTAAAAACGGTTGAAATCCAACGCTCACCTTTTAGATCCGGCGTGTTCATCGCTTTCTTGTACAGCAAAAAGAGACCTGCTCCCATTAGAGACACGATGATGAAGTGAGAAATGATGTCTTGCAGCCAGCCTCGACCTCGCATGGTCACTCCTTCTCTAGAATTCTTCAGATGCGTCTTGTTTGCTGTGTTCGAAACGATGTATCTATTCAGATGAACCGAACGTTAAAGAGATCTCCATCACTCGATCGCCTCGATACACCTCAAGGACGACCGTGTCACCGACATTATATTGATTTTTGGCGTCGGACAGCTCCCTAACCGTCGTCACATCTTTACCGTCCATCTTTGTAATTACATCGCCCGCTTTTAGGCCTGCCTTACTGCCGGGGCCGTAGCGTTCGACCGAGGCAACGACGACTCCCGGGAAATGAAGATTTCGTTGCTCAGCAAGTTCTTCCTGTACGGTTGACACGGTAATTCCCATCATAGGCCACTCATGTTTGCCCGTACGGATGAGACTCTCAATGATTGTTTTTGCCGCATTCGATGGGATGGCGAAACTGATCCCTTGAATCGGCTCTTCTCTCCCCGAATCGGCGTACACAATTTTCAGCTGATTAATCCCGATGACTTCACCGTAAGCATTGAGAAGCGCACCGCCTGAATTGCCGGAATTAAGCGCGGCATCAGTCTGGATAAGAGGGATGGGAGATTCGGGCATATCGCGATTGAGCGCCGAAACGATACCGGACGTCACCGTGCCTCTCAAGTTCCCTGTCGGATTTCCGATGGCGATCGCAAGTTCACCGACGAGCAGTTGATCAGAATCGCCGAGCGGTACGGTCGGAAGGCCCTCCGCATCGACTTTCAAAACGGCGACATCGGCATAAACGTCGGAACCTACAATCGTCGCTTCAAACGTGCGCTCGTCTTCTAAATAGACTATTACGCTTCGCGCATCTTCAATGACGTGTGCATTCGTCACGATGTAACCGTTTTCCGTGATGATAAAACCTGATCCGGCAACCGTACTCTCCACCAGACCGAAATACGCTCCGCGGTCAATCACGACGTTCGTGTAGATCGCGACGACGGCCGGCTTTGCCTTCTCCACGATTTCTGGAATAGACAAAAGCTCCTTGCCCTCTTGCGGGGCGGGACGCGCGAAATCTTCCAAATTGAAACGCGGATCGACGACATCCTCAGACGGCGTCGGCTCATCACTCGGCAGAGGCTCGACAGGATTCGTCTTGTCGGGCGGCAAGGTTTCGACGACCTTCGGGGGTGTCTCGACCAATTTGTCGTAACCTTTATATAGGAACAATAGCACCCCCGCAATGGAAGTAAAAATCAATACCGCCACCAATCCGACGACGATAACGCCGAGCGCGACGCCTCCTCCTCTCTTTTTAGGCGGCGGAGGCGATCCTCCGTAGTTCGAGTAATCATCTCGTGTGTCGTATGGGTTCTCGTTATGCGAATGATAGTCTTGATGATTGTATGAACTCCCGCTTTGTCTTTCGGGATCATATTGGTAAGGATTGTTTTCGTTGTTCATGGCAATATCCGCCACACAGCCTCACTTATAGGGAGAGAATCGGCCGTGCGATAACCTCCAATCTTGTTCTTCTTCCGCTAATTCTCTCTTAATTCTCTCTCTTCTCTTTCTGTTTCTGCCGCCATCGGTTCTTGAGCGCCCGGTTTCCCCTTGCGGGTAAACGTGTCGTGATATCCGTCCCGGACAAATCTTAGTTTATCCACAATGCGGAATTTATTTACCGAACTCTCACGATAGGCCTCATCCGGTTTCTTGTCCGTCACAACCGTTTCAACCTCCGACGTCGCTTGAACAAGTTCGTCCCGATCTCCAGAAGATTCAGGAACAACAACTTCATCGTCTTCTTTTATGGGTGAAAGCGGGGCAGCCTTTGCTGTTTCCGTCTGTCGCTCCTCCTGAACCGGATCTTCGACGACTATCGGCAACTCCGGCGCTTCAACTTCATCGTCCTCACGAACAGGCCTAAACCGAACAGTATTGACCGTGTCAGTATCCAACTCTTCCTGAGCCGCTTCCTCTTGATCGACGGGAAATTCCGGCACGTAGACTTCATCAACTTCAGGCACGGGAACAAACAGAGCAGTATTGACCGTGTCAGTCTCCAGCTCTTCCTGAGCCGCTTCCTCTTGATCGACGGGAAATTCCGGCACGCAGACTTCATCAACTTCAGGCACGGGAACAAACCGAACAGTATTGACCGTGTCAGTCTCCAGCTCTTCCTGAGCCGCTTCCTCTTGATCGACGGGAAATTCCGGCACGTAGACTTCATCAACTTCAGGCACGGGAACAAACCGAACAGTCTCCGACTTTTCTATTTCAGATTCGAGCGATCCCCACGCATCTTCTTCATCATGCGGCACGTCATCCGCTACCTCGTTTAGGCGGTGTTCCCGCCGCTCTGCGAACGGTTTCGATAAGCTTACGGTCTTCTCCTTCTCCGTATCGTCCGCGACATTCCCGAGCCAGGGAATATCTTCAATTGTAGCCGGTCTGCCCCTCATGATGAAACGATCGATCAATTCATAAAGGCCTATATCAAGCGCCTGGCGCACACCTTTTAAAAGCAAAATTGCGGCGAGCGGAACAGCGATCAGGATTAGAACGACAAGAAGTCCTTCGGCAATAATCCAAAAGGCACCGACAAGTACGCCGGCAACAGTAGTCAGTACTCTGCCGGAATCTCCAAATCGATCGATCGAGCGCGTCATATGATCGTCCACGCGTTCAAGCAAAAAAGCGGGAAGCTTCATTTTATCGACTGTGACGAGCGGAAAGAAAATATGAACAAGCGTATAGAAGAGCAGAATGTACTTCATCGCGTACAAAATCAAAAGGAAAGGTCTGACAAAAAAAGGCACGCGATAATAAATACTCGATATGAGCGGTGTCGCCAACATCAGGACGATAAGAAGCACGAGAGATAGCGGATACGGGACGAAGACCCACTTCGACATGGCATCCGAGAAAAAAAGAAATATCGTGAAGGCGGCACCCATCAACGTGGCAAGGAAAACGTGCGCGAAATAATGTCGACGCGTTCGATAATCCGTGTCACTCCATATCGGTCCAATCAGAAAGCCTTCTAAGTAGTCCATCATTTCCTTACCAAACCATCATCGTCTCGCGCATCAAGGCGTATCGCATTCGTCCTTTCCGGCGATCGACGCGTCGGTTTTTCTGTCACCGGCGGTTGATTCAACACGAATTGAACTCTTTCCAAGTGAAATCATTCAAGGTGTTGATCTGCTTAAGTATACCACTCCCTACGTTTCCGATTCTTCACGCAGGCGCTTACTCTCGAGAGCGCGAGCGAGCCTCCGAATCTTCGAAAAACGATGACTCATCCCCGACTTGCTCACTGGAGGCGACATGCCGGCACCGAGCTCTTCAAGTGATGCGCCTTTGTTCTCGAGCCTCGCCTTCGCCGCCTCCGCGAGTACGGGAGAAAGAGAGTCGAGGCCGCGCATGCGTTCGATCGTATCGATGGCACGAAGCTGTTCCGAAATCGATTGAGCACGGCGACCTGCATTCGCTTCATCGAAGTTTACGATGCGATTAACTTGCCCGAGCAGCTCTCTCTCACTCCTCCTCTCCTCAAATTGCAAGAGGGCGCGGTGCGCGCCGCACAGGAGCAGAAAACGCGAAATATCCTCTCCGTTTGAGAAAAACAGCAAACGCTTACCTTGATGTCGTGATTCACCCGGCGTCAATTCGGCACGATTGAACACGCGTTTCATAAGTGAGATCGCACTCTCAGAAGAGGGAGTAAACGCCAAACGATAACGCCCCGTGGCGGGATTCGACATCACGCCGCACGCGAGATAAAAAGCGGAGAAGATCGCCTCGAGCCCCTGCTCTCCCGTCCATCTCCACCAACGTTCAAAGTCAAAAAACAAGAGGGCGCGCTTCTCAAAGGCAACGGAAAATGTCAAACAGATATCGCGTTTGCCCACCTTTTTATCGACGATCGGAAGCGACAGCGTCGCGGCGATCTCCTCGAGCATTTTTGCGATATAAGAGCCCGTGATACGTATCGAGACAAGCCACCCATCTTCCGTCCTGTCGACCGACCCCGAAAGAGCCGACAACACGGCAAAAGAGACGATCGCCCACTCTCGCGATTCTTCGCGAGCAGAAAAACGATCGACTAATTCCCTGCGTACACCTGCGGAAAAGGTCATGAATACAATTCAGTAGCTTCCATCGCGTCAATCTGTCGCTGACGCACGTCTCGATGCAAATCGCGATGCAAAACGATGACGTTGTATCCTGACTGCTTCAGATGATCGGCAATCCGTTCGGCAGACATGACACTGCGGTGGCGCCCGCCCGTGCAACCGATACCGATGTTCAGCCGCTGTTTCCCTTCGCGGATATAAAATGGAATCGTGTAGTCGAAAAGCTCACACTGGCGCTCAAGGTATTCGTCGGCCTCCGGGTATTGCTTCAGAAAATCTATGACAGGCTGATCTAGCCCTGACAGAGGTCTCAAGTGATCTATGTAATGCGGGTTCGGCAGGAAACGGACATCGCATACGATGTCGGCGTCGGGCGGGATCCCGTATTTAAAACCGAACGATTGTACAAATATCGTAATCTCATCGCGCAATTCTGTATGGCTGAACAATTGTTGCAGTCGCTGTCTTAAATCATGACGCGATAAGCTGGTCGTATCGATAATATCGGTGGCGAGCGCTTTGACGGGCGCCAACATTTCGCGCTCCGACGCAATCGCCTCCGAAAGGGAGCGACCGTGCGCCAACGGGTGATCGCGCCGCGATTGATTGTAACGACTGATCAGCGCGGCGTCCGATGTCTCGAGAAAGAGAATTCGGACGGGAACGTTACTGTCCCGCAAGTGATCCAATACCGGGTGCAAATGTTTTACAAAACCGGGGGTTCGCGTGTCCATAACGAGCGCAAGACACATATCGGTGGCGGAACGTTCAGCAGTAGCCTGCCACTCAGCTAAGACGCGTGTAAGCTCCGCGATGAGCTGAGGAGGCATATTGTCGATACAGAAAAACCCCATATCTTCCAACAAATTTGCCGTTAAACTCTTTCCGCTTCCTGATAAACCGGTAACAATCGTAATGTTCATCCAACAGCCTTTCCGAATTTTTGACTCTTCATAATTCTGTGTGGTTTCAATGAGCCCGGTCGCCGTTCATAAAAATCAACGGAGTGCAGCTCAGGACTCGAAGGCAAAAGGATCATCATCCCATTCACCGACCAGCCTGACTTCAGGCATGAGAATGACGCCTTCCATATCGTACACGGCAGTACGGACATCTCGGAATATTTGCACAATCTCCTCCGCCGTCGCCCCTCCATGGTTAACAATGAAACCGGCGTGTTTGGAAGATACGCCCGCATTCCCGCGCCTATAGCCTTTCATGCCGGCATCGGAAATCAGCTTGCCGGCGAAATAACCTTCCGGCCTTCTAAAAGCGCTGCCTGCCGAATAGGCGTCAAGCGGTTGCGACTTGTATCGCCTATAGGCATTCTCCGCCATTTTGTCATAAATAAATGGCAGATCGGCAAACTCGAGCCGAAGCTCCGTCTCGAGGATAACGGATCCCTCTAAGCCGACAAATAAGCTGTGTCGATACCCGAAATCGTGTTCTTCACCGACAACTTCCCGAAGACAACCGTCGCCATCGATGAACGTCGTTCTATGGACAACATCCGACATACTACCCCCGAACGCGCCGGCGTTCATAAATATGGCACCGCCGACAGAGCCTGGAATTCCGCCTGCGAACTCAACGCCACCGAGCGAGTGCCTTGCTGCAAAAGCCGCGACATCGGACAATGAAACACCGGCCTGACAGAACAAGCTGTTACCGTCACGGCGTAAGCCGCCCAGTCCGGGAAACAGCCGACACGTCACACCGCGAATACCGCGATCCGAAACGAGAATATTCGTGGCACACCCAATGACCGTCAGGGGCAAACGGCTCTTCTGAACGACCCTGATCAGCTCGATTGCGCTCTCCGAAGTGTGGGGATGAACGAGGATGTCAGCGTTCCCCCCCGCCTGAAAGCGCGTGAGATGTGCGACGGATACGTTGCGCTCAAGCGTTAAGTTCTCTATTTTCGTGAGGGCAGATACGACCTCATTGATGGCAAAAGCATCCATCTCTTCTTTACCCACCCGTTCTATCCCCTCCGTGTTTCGCCATCTCTTATCTTATCGGACTGTTACGAGAATCTAATATTGATAGGATCCGTTAAAGACGCGATCTTCAAGCTCTCTTGCAGCGTTGTACCCCATCTTCTTATGACGGAAATTGATTGAGGCAAACTCGACAATAATCGCAAGATTCCGCCCCGGACGCACTGGAATCGTCACAGACGGAATGGAGACACCGAGAATCGTCGTCGACTCATCTTCAATGCCAAGGCGATTGTAGACTTTACTTTCATCCCAAAACTCCATGTTGATGACGAAATTGACGTTCTCCTGCACCTTAACAGACGAGACACCGTAGAGTTCCTTGACATTGAGTATGCCGAGACCGCGAATTTCGATCATATGTCGAATGATCTCGGGGGCTCGGCCTAGAAGTGTCGTATCGGATACGCGCCTAATTTCAACGAGATCGTCAGCAATTAGGCGATGCCCGCGCTTGACGAGTTCAAGTGCCGTTTCCGACTTACCGACGCCGCTCTCGCCGAGAATGAGAACACCCTCACCCAGAACCTCGACGAGCACACCGTGAACCGAAATGCGCGGGGCAAGTTCGACATTTAAGTGTTTGACGAGCGAACTGTATATTGACGCGGTGGAGTGATCACTTTGCAGAATAGGGGTCTCGAATTTATCGGCGCAACGCAACATGACCTCGCTTGGTTCATGGCGCCGAGAAAGGATCAGGCAGGGAATGCCCGTCGCAAAGAGGCAACTGAGGCACTCTGCCTCCTCTTCGGGCGTCAAGGTCTTCAAGTACGCCATTTCCATGTTACCGATCAGCTGTATACGATCGGGACCGAAATGCTTGAAATGACCGGTAAGCTGTAAACCCGGTCGCGTAATGTCGGCAACCGAAATAATCGTTCTGTCAATCTTCCCGTAGTCGCGAATGACATGGTAACCGAAATAATTGACCACGTCTCTCAGTCTGACGCCTACCACACCGCTCATGAGTATACTTCCCTTTCTCTCCGGCCGGAATATATTCGCCTTTCTTTTTCGGATGTGTGGTGTCTCGTTTCCGGTACGAAATCTTCCGTATCTGTAGGAATCGAATAGGTAACAATTTCCGATTCGACAATTTCCTGCCCCTCCGGAGCATACACTATTTTGACAAATCGCGTCGCCGCCTCGGCACGCGTCGTACTTTCATAGAAGACGAAACTGTTTTGCCGGTCACCTCCATATGCCGCCATTAAAGCCGTCTCCATACTGACAGCGACATCGGTCTCAGGATTCGTCATGTCGATGACGTAGCAACAGGCACCTGTAATTTTCGAGAACTGCCGAAATTCCTCTTCTTTCTCCAAGGGCAGGGCAGACTCATTCGTCTTAAGGAGCACGGTGTAGATCGGAATTCCTTTTTGATTTGCCATAAGCCAAACGTAGAGTGAGGGCAACATGACGCCTGTATCTTCACCTTTGGTTATAAGAATGATGGCACCATAATCAGGTGTATGATCGAATGCCAGATATAGTGATTTCCAGAGAGCGCTTTCATCAGCTCCTTCTTCCAGCTTACTGATAGCATCGAGAACTTCCTGTTTATTTCCGGTTACTTCGCTGAGAACCGTTTCCGAATCGGAAAAATGCATGAGCCCGAGGGCATCGCCTTTTCGGTCTGACTCCTCGTCAACGAAATCCATAGACTCGACAAAGGCTGTAAGCGATGATCGCAACACCTCAATACTTAACGTTTTCGTCATCGCCTGACTGGTTTCAGCGACAATCAGCAGCTTTGAAACCGATTTCTCCTCCGTGACAAATTGTTTCGTCCAAGCGCCGTCCTCCGTCTCACTTTCAAAAACGGACAGGAAACGTATGTCGAACGGCGGCGGGATAGAAGATTCACCCGGCGACTCTTCAACGGGTACCGACGGATCTGTTTTCGATCCGTCGTCAGGCACTGTAGGCTCCGAGGTTGTCGACGGCTCTTCAGTCTCGGAAGAAGCCTCTCCGGGCTCACTTGAAGGGGTCGTTTGCGGCGGAGCATACGAAAAGTGAAGCCTTACGCCCGGCCACATGTCCATGTGCACGTTATCGATCGAAAGAAGGGCTTGAGGTTGGCTCTCCGTCGTCTCGGTCTCTTCTTCGGGCGTGGTAGGAGTCGTTGTCACCGTCGAAGGCGAAGTAAATTCCGGAGTCGTTACAGACTCGGTCTCGTCAAGAGTCGTCTCTTGCGCCGCACCGGAAGTCGGTACAGGTACCGTCTCGGTCGATCCTGTCGCAGACGGTTGTGTCACGGGAGGAGTTGTGGCGCGAGGAGTTGTAGTGGGCGGATCTGTCACGGCCGGAGTTGTGGTGGGCGGAGTTGTGGTGGGAGGATCTGTCACGACGACGACCTCAGCTGAAGGAGGAGTTGTGGTCGGCTGCGTAGTCGGCTCCGTGTCGGTCGTGCTCTCTGTCGTTGTCGTTGTCGTCGAAGTCGTCTCCTGAGTAAAATCACCACTCTCAGTCGTAAATGGCGTTGTCGATTCCTGATCTTGACGCTGAGGCGAAAACACTAAATTGTAAGTCGGTTGTGTCGGATCGGAGAACTCGGTGTCTTCTCTGTCCTCCGAAAAAAACTGCATCCAAATCCCGATGATCAAACCTGCCAGCAACAGGACAGAAAGCAAGGACACAGCGATCGGCACCCATCTTATCGGGCGTCTGTCGTTATCGTAAGACGAAAACACTAGATCATCGTCGATAGCGTCGTCATCTAAAGCAAAAAACATCTCTTCGTCAGTCAGAAAAGATGCTTTATCATCATGCAAATCGCGCGCTGCGCCTTCATCGTGCGGGGCGGCACGACCGGCATCAGCCATCCATTCCGCACCGCAAAAAGCGCAAAACCGATGACTCGTGTCAATCTCATGACCGCACTGGCGACAACGCATAAAAATACTCCCGCACGTCTAATTTATCGGTAATCCAACGCAATAAATTATAACATAGCGAGTCAGCGCAAAATGCAAATCGCGACAGTTTCGCTCCGACAGATCAAAGACCGCCGGAGCGATGGAGCGATTGTAAAAACAAAAGGAAGGTCTCTAGTCGCCCAGCATAGCGAGCCGAGCTTCGGCCTCCTTGAGAAAAGCGTCCTTCGAGCGTGCCCCCACAATCTCGGCACCCACAACATTCCCGTTGCTGTCCATGAAAACAGTCGTCGGAAACGCCTGTACAAATTTGAATAACGAGTCGTTCATGTTTTTATTAAACTTGACGTTCAGATACGAAGCACCTGCTTCGTCCAAAATCTGCTTCGCCAAAGCCAACTCCATTTCATGATCTTCATCAACCTCAACATCGGTCACAATCCCGAGAACCTGAATATCTAATTCGGCGAATTCATTTTTTGCGAGCGCCGCGATGTCGGGTATCTCGACGCGGCAAGGATTGCACCACGTCGCCCAAATATTGACCATCGTCAACTTTGCCTCAGCGAAAATCGATTGATCGACGGGTTGACCGTCAAGATCGACAGTGTTGAACGTCCAGTTCCTGATCGCGTCAAGTGATTGCACAGATGATACGGGCTTAGCAACCTTAACACTCTTGACGAGTTCATCGACCGACTCGATGAGTTCGGCAAAAATTGCCCGATCCTTCTCGGGCAAATTATGGCCCGCTTCTTCATTCGCCCATGAAACGATATGGACGACGTCCCCTCCCACTGCAAAAACGCGATTGTGCGGAAATTTTGTCAGCTTCTCCAAACTTTCCGCTTTATTGAAAGCTTCGCGCCGGAAAAGCTGCACGCCGAATATTTTGATCGCATTCGACCACACGTCTTTCGACATCTTCTCGTATTTCTCTTCATTCGTCAGCGTGGCGTCATTGATGATTTCCTGAGCACATTCAATCAGAGCTGTCTCCATAAAATCGTAATAAAGGCACTTGTAGAGATCCGCCTTGGCGTCACTCGGGTCTCCTTCCGCATAGGGATCGAGGTAATCGAGACGTTCCACCCAAGCCTTCGGGAGCTGATATTTAAACCCAATGTCGCCATGTGCAAGCCACCCCTCTTCGGCTTCTTCCTGTGTGACATTAAGATTAAGCCCCGGGGCTTCTCCGATCGTCTCTCCCGTTTCAGGATCCGTAACGGTCGTCATCGGGCCTTTACCGGTTGACGCACCGTCATCGGCAGGCGAACCCGTTTGACATGCGTTCATGAAAAGAACGAGTGCCAGTGCTATAACAAGTAATATCGTCAATTTTCTTTTCATCGAAGGAACCTCTGCGATAGATATTTGCCTTACATCATACTGTCTTTCGTCAATAAAAAATGGTTCGTATGCTACGGATTTGTATCCCGGCACAATTGACAGCGATTTTCCCGTTGAGGATAATATGGCATAACACATGAAAGCACGGTACTTTTATGGACAACAGTCGACACGAGAAAAGAACCTCAAGTACGATGATTCAATTCATACGGCTCAACAAGCGGCCAATTCTCATCGCCGCCATCGCGGTCGCCTTTATCCTGATCGGTCTCCTTCGTGTAAACGGTGACGAGGTAAAAACTCTCCTAAGGAAAGCGATCAACATCTGCATGGAGTGTATCGGCATTGGGTAAGAGAGAAAAGAAAAAAAAGATTCCGGGCTACAGGCGTCACCTCATCCAATTGCTCGGCGCCGCCGTCTTTAACGGCAATTTCAAGGGCTTCATTTCAGGGGAAATCTACAAGGGTAACTTGAAATCGTTCTGCGTGCCCGTCTTGAACTGCTACTCCTGCCCCGGCTCTCTCGGGGCCTGCCCGATCGGCGGATTGCAAGCCGTTGCAGGAAGCGCGAAGTTCCATTTCAGTTTTTACGTGATCGGCCTCATCGCTCTGTTCGGGATTTTACTCGGCCGTTTCTTCTGCGGCTATCTTTGTCCTTTCGGTCTGCTGCAAGATCTCCTGCACAAAATCCCGACTCCAAAAATCAAAGTCCCCGCCAAGCTTAACCGCGTGCTCTCCTTCGGAAAATACGTGATGCTCGTAGTCGTCGTCATTTTGCTACCTATCATAGCTCGTGACAGTCTGGGCATGAGCGATCCGTATTTTTGTAAGTACGTCTGTCCCGCTGGCACGATTGGCGGCGGCATACCGCTCGTCATCCTAAATCCCTCACTCCGAGCGGCAATAGGAGCGCTATTTACGTGGAAAGTGGCTTTGGCGCTCGTCATCCTCACGCTCTCCATCTTTCTCTATCGCGTCTTCTGCCGCTACCTCTGCCCTCTCGGCGCATTCTACGGAATCTTACAGCCCGTCAGTTTCTACCGCTTCAAAATTAACGACAAATGCAGCAATTGCGGCAAATGCGCGCGCGTCTGCAAGATGGGCATCGATCCCGTTAAAACACCGAACAGCCCCGAATGCATCCGCTGTCGCGACTGTATCCATGAATGCCCGACAGGCGCTATCGAAAGCTGTTTCGGTTTCAAGCCTTCAAAGAAAAAGTCAGAAGGTCGTAAATCGGATTCGACCAGAAGAAGCAACCGCTTATCCCGGCTGGAAAATCTGTGAAGCAGATTTTCAGAACAAAGGGTATGGTCCAAAGATTATCATCATGCTGTTTGATTTTCTTTTTACGGACAAGGAAATCAACTCTCCTCACGAACTAGAGCGTATCGTCTGGGATACCATGCTGGAGAATACGCGCGCTCAACATGTATACGAAAACAAGATAGGTGCGAAGAAGACGAAAATCGTCGAGAATTCGTGGCAGGATCAAACGGGAACTTGGCGCACCGCTATCTACTATGAAATCACAAGAGAGACATTCTACTCCTTACACTTTTAGAGCCAGTGCAAAGTCACCCGTTTCAACCACATCGTTAGAAACTTATACGTATTGCTGCCGATTATTTTGAATTTCTGTTTCACCTGCTAAACTTCGAATAAATGCAATAATCTCTCACAATACATCTTGAAGAAATGCAGATCTAAAGCCAAATCTATCTTGAAGAAATGCAGAATATCAACCAAGAACACTTTGAAGAGATGTATAATAGAGGCGATCAAAGCTTTGAAGAAATGCGGGTTTCAGGAGCGAATGAGCCTTAATACTATGTAAGTTAAGCTGAAAATCTTTAAAATAGCATGCAAGGAGGCAAGAAATGTATTTTCGTCGAAAGGCCTATGATCAGCTTTTATCTTGGAAAAAAGAATACGCTGACTCATATGCAATCCTGATCGAAGGAGCGAGACGTGTCGGCAAAACAACGCTTGTAGAAGAATTTGCAAAAAATGAATACAGTTCATATATCTTACTGGATTTTGCCAATGTTTCAGACACCGTCATCTCTTGTTTCGATGACATACATAACTTGGACTTTTTTTTCCTCAGACTGCAGGCGGCGACCGGTGTTGATTTGGTCAAGCATGACTCCGTCATTATTTTTGATGAAATACAGTTGTTTCCCAGAGCAAGGCAGGCGATAAAATATTTGGTCAAGGACGGAAGATATCACTATATCGAAACAGGCTCACTCATTTCCATTAAGAAAAATGTAAATAATATCTTGGTACCTTCTGAAGAAATGAAACTTACGTTATATCCTATGGATTTTGAGGAGTTTTCCCTCGCTATAGGGAGCAAAACGTATGAACAAAGCAAGAAATTTTTCTGTCAGAAAATGCCTGCGGGGCAAGCGTTGAATCGCCAGTGGATGCGTGACTTTAGAATATATATGGCAGTAGGAGGCATGCCGCAAGCAGTAAAAGGCTTTGTTGAGGGTCGAAGCTTTTCCGCAATCGACAGGATTAAACGAAATATTGTACAGCTTTATGAAGATGACTTCAGGAAGATCGACAATACCGGTAGGATTTCAGCTATGTTCCATTCCATTCCGGCTCAATTATCGCGTGATAAAAAAAGGTTTCTTATATCAGAAGCGTTGGGAAAGAGGAAAAATATGAGTGACGAAGGCTTGATCTACGATTTAGTTGATAGCAAGACAGTTTTGATATCCCACAACACAACAGATCCGAGAGTAAGCCTCTCGAGCACAAAGTCAATTGACAGTTATAAGCTGTATATTGCTGATACTGGTCTATTCATGACTCTTATGTTTATCGACCGTCCAGACATGCAAAATGAACTATACTCCAAAATGCTATCATACAAATTACCTGCCAATTTAGGATATCTCTATGAAAATGCTGTTGCCCAAGTCGTCGCATCGAGTGATAGGGAGCTTTACTATCACACTTGGGAAAAAGAGAACAGCACTCACTACTATGAAATCGATTTTCTGTTATCAAAGGGCACCAAGGTCTCGGCTATTGAAGTCAAATCTTCCGGACTGGGTGAATTTAAGTCCCTAAAGAGGTTCAAAGAAAAATTCTCAAAATCAGTTGCGCAAACCATCTTGTTGTCCCAGAAAGATATGAAGCACGAAGGGGGAATCGACTTCCTGCCGATCTATATGGCACCATTTCTTGCTGAACGTTGAGATTTACGATGTCGGAATCGCTTGAGCGTCTCCTCATCTGCCTGCCATTTTTTTTTAAGCGACCGAATCGGGAGGCTGTTACTTTTTGCTTTTTAGACAAGCCAACAATCAGCGCTTCAACATTCAACTTTTGCTAGAATGCAATTGAGAGTAAAATCTCTTGAGAAATGGGGAGGTAAACACATGATCACGTTTCTAGAAAAACCTGTGACACCCGGCACTATGATTTTGCTGATTGTTTTGATCATTGCTTTAGTTTTGGGGGTCACCGCCCTGCAAGTTTCGTGCAAGAAAAAGCCTCCTCAAGACGGCGATGACAGTCAGATGACCATCACCACGACGACCGATCAGGACATAACTCAAAAGACCCGTAAAACGATCCGCCCAACTGATGTTATCGAAGGGGGACATACAACTTGGAACGATCCCGACGCGCCGAAAGATATCACTTCGACAGACATCCTCACCTTTGATATGTCGATGACAAACGGTTCAGGCGACATACAGGGCTATGTCGATATCTCACTTTGCGTCTTTGATGAGAACGACAAGTATCTCCTTGAAAAAGCGGCAGCTAACGTTCAGTCATTTAAAGAATCGGGTTACATACTGTTCATCGACGTCGTGGCCGACCGTATTCCTGAGTATATGAGCGAAATCGCTGTCGCACTGCCCGTCGACAAAGACTTTACGGTCCGTTTTGCCGAAGCAATAAGACAATCGGGCGTGATAGAAATGAACGGTCAAGGAGATTGGACTTCCGGAATTCCCGTAGACGCCGGGGAATTTGTATTGGCGGTCAAATACGCTTCAGGCGATTACCTCAGCACATCAATCAACTCTACCATTCCTGAAAAGGGAATCGCTCTTTATCGAGCGTTGAGACCGCTTCTCATCGACGCCTGCATGGCAGTAAAAGAAAATTATATACCGCTCCTGAACCTCGACGGCGGCACGATGACTCCCGAAGAACTTGTTAAAAGCATATCTATGAGCCAATCGCATATGTTAAAAACCGAAACGTACAATTTTTCACTGATGATTGATGCCGGACGCGGTAAATTGACAGGCAACTATTCTGACGAAAAAGGAGAATACCATTGTAGTTTCGTAGAAATTGAGAACGCCGACTGCGAACGGCTCATTCGTTCATTCGTGCGAACCCGCTATTATTATGCGTCGGAGAAAGAAAATGACGATTCAAGCAAGGCAGACAAATATCCCGGTGTCATCTATGACGAGACGACATCTTCCTTTTCAGTATCGTTCCATGGAGTTCGCAAAAGTTTTCTTCCTATTCACGGAATAGCCGATAACACAAATGAAGACCTTTATGCCGTCTTTTGTGAGCTGGTCAAAAAATATGATGGATGATGTGCCTTTGACATAAGCTCTTTGTAATGTGGTTTTTATAGGCAGAAACACCATCTTCTTTCCCGATCACCTTCTTAAAAGCCGCTATTATGACATTTGCCCAACTAGGTTAGGTTGTGCTAACTTTGCGTTGTGCGAATTGGTTAGCTAATTCTAACCTCTGTGCGTAAACTAGGTGATCTATGCTGGACAAATTGCTTTTTCGATACATAGGTAATGCAAAGAAATACATCGTCGTCAGTGTCTTGCTGATGATGTCAAAAGTTGTCGGCAGTTTCTTTATTGCTCTTTCACTCGGCCGAACACTCCAGAATCTCTTCTTAAATACGTCGGTAAAATATACAACCACCATTCTTTTCTTCCTGCTCGGATTCGTTCTGAGATCGGGCAGTCTCTATCTTGTCACGCGATACCAAACGAAGATTACGGGCGAAGTAAAAACGAATCTCAGGACGGAAATGATTTCAAAGGCCATGCGTATCGGCCCGTCTTACTTGAATTACACATCAACGGCCAACATGATCAACATGGGCTCAGATACAATCGAACAGCTGGAAAACTACTACGGGCGTTTCCTGCCGCAATTTTTCGGCAGTTTTGGCATGAGCTTGGTGACTTTCATCGTGTTGCTCCCGATCAGCCTCTCCTCCGCCCTTTTGTTCTTAATTCTGGCGCCCATCATCCCCTTAATGTTGAAAGCAATCTTGGAAATGGTCGCTCGCAAGCAGAGAAAATACTGGGGTAGCTACCAGGATGTCGGGCAGTTGTTTTTAGATAGTCTACAGGGCATGACGACGCTGAAGATTTTTTCCGCCGATGAGAAGAGGGCGGAAGAAATTCATGAAAAATCGGAAATCTTTCGCATTGAAACGATGAACATCTTGCGGATGCAGTTGAGATCGATCACGCTCATCGAGTGGATCGCCTACGGCGGCAGCATCGCCCTAATGGCCATCGGATTGCCGAGCATTCCTTTCACGGCCGGGAACGTCGCGTCGATGGTCGTGCTCATCTTCATGTCAATGGAGGCATTCAGCCCGATGTCAACTTTAACGTCCAGTTTCCATGTCGCCATGACGGGAGTCGCGGCGGGACGCAACTTAATCGACTTTTTCGCGCTGCCCGAGCAAGATGAAAAACATAAAAATGACATTAAATATGATGCCGCAGGCGTCACCATTAAAAATCTCTCTTTTTCCTACCCCGACAGTGAACGAAAGGTATTGAACAATATCAGCGCTATCTTTGACAAACCGGGCTATACGGCAATCGTCGGCGCCTCGGGATCGGGAAAGTCGACACTCGTCCGCCTCATCGCAGGACAACTTGACGGCGGCGAAGAGGCGATTTTCTGGGGCGATAACGCCTATTCTACGTACAAAAAACAGTCGATAACAGAGAACATGATCCGCATCTCGCATGACGCCCACGTCTTCGAGAAAACGGTTCGACGCAATTTACTGATGGGCAAGAAAACAGCGACGGATGAAGATTTAATCGCCGCGCTTAAGACAGTTCGCCTCTACGATGAAATTGCACCGCGGGGAGGGTTGGATTTAGAGATCAAGTCAGGCGGGAGCAATTTGTCGGGAGGACAAAAGCAACGGCTCGTCCTCGCAAGAGCGATCTTACACGATGCCAAAGTGTATGTCTTCGATGAGGCGACTTCCAATATCGACATCGGAAGCGAAGCCGTCATTTTACAAGTCATGAGAGATCTGGCGAAAGATCACATCGTGATTCTCGTATCGCATCGCCTCTATGCGGGCAAAGATGCGAAAAGAATCTACGTCCTGGATGACGGCAAGATTATTCAGGAAGGGACTTTTGAACAGCTCGTTAAGAGCGACGGAGTTTATCGACAGATGTGGCAGGCGCAAGCGCGGTTTGAGTCGGAGGTGAACTCATGAAAAAACGAAGTTCCCTGAAGATCATGCTCGATTTGATGATTCTGGCAAAGGTTCACATACACGACCTCCTGATTGCTACGCTTTCCGGCGTCATCTCCTTTTTCTCAAGCACGGGGATTGCCGTACTCGCCGCACTGTTAGTCGTCAGGCTGGGCGGGTTCATCAACGTTCCTTTTTACAAAATCACAATATCGATGGCCATCCTCGCTTTCGTAAGAGGGCTTACGAGGTACTTGGAACAATACATGAACCACTTGGTGGCCTTTCGCGTGCTGTGCACACTGCGCGACAAGGTCTTTGCCGCTGTCAGAAGGCTCGCCCCGGCAAAAATTGAAGGCAGCAATAAAGGCGCGCTGATCTCGATGATCACGAGCGACATTGAGCTCATCGAGGTCTTTTACGCGCATACGATTTCTCCGATATCGATCGCCATCATTTGCGGGATTACTTATGTCGTGTTGATATCTCTTTATTCACCCGCCGTCGCCTTGGTGACATCGATCTCATACCTCATCATGGGCATCGGCTTGCCGATTCTTTTCTCCAAGTGGTCGAAAAAGATAGGCCGCGCACTTCGCCGTGAGATCGGCAGCCTCAACAATATTTTCCTCGACCTCCTGCGCGGCATTACGGAGATCATGCAATTCTCCTATCGCAAAAGAGCCATTCGCGTTGTCGAGAAGACGAACAAATCGCTTGTTGACCATCAAGCCGTCCTGATTGAGCAACTGGCCTTGCTGTTAGCGTTGGAAGACGTAATCGTCATCTTAACGACCGGCGCCGTTATCTTGACAGGTATCTTGACCGGACTATCACCGAGCGTTCTTTTACCCCTCGCTTTCGGTGTCTTCTTCAGTTTTCCCGCAATCGCCAATGTCGCATCGTTAGGCAACGGCTTGTCGCAATCGTTATCATGCGGTGAACGCGTCCTCAATTTACTTGAAGAGAAACCGGTCGCCGACGAAGTGACAGACGGAATTGATTTGAACCTCGAAGACAGTTCAAACCCGCTCATTGTTATAAAGGATCTTTCATTTTCTTATGGCGACCAGCCAGTCCTTGAGGACTTCAATCTCGAGGTTGCGCAAGGTGAAATTTTAGGCATTCAAGGAGAGAGCGGCTGCGGCAAATCGACACTGCTCAAGTTAATCATGTACTTTTGGCCATTGAAGATTGGCGAAATTCATATTTCAGGCCATCCCGTTCATAAGATCACTACACAGTCCCTGTGGAGAAACATCAGTTACATGACGCAAAGCACTGAATTCTTCGAGGGCACGATCAGAGATAACTTGCTGATCGCTAAGCCGGACAGTACGGAAGAAGAGCTGAGAGAAGCGCTCGATAAAGCCGCAATCCTAGACTTCGTCGACAACTTGGAACACGGACTGGATACAACGCTCACGGAACTTGGAGACAACTTCTCCGCAGGTGAAAGACAGCGTTTCGGTCTTGCCCGATGTTTCCTGAAAGATACGAAAATCCTGCTCCTTGATGAACCGACAAGCAACCTCGACACACTCAATGAAAACATCATTTTAGACGCCCTGAAACGCAACAGCGACGGTAAAACAGTTCTCTTAGTCAGTCACCGTGACAGCTGTTTCAAGATCTGCGATCGCGTGATCAGGATGCAGGATAAGCAGTTACCGGACAAAGCAAGGCAACGACTTAGAAAAATCGAGGTGCAGGATAAACAGTCGTCTGACAGGGCAAGGCAATGACTTAGATACATCAGGATGGGGACAATCAGTCGTCTGACAAGACAACGACATATAAAAAATTGAAACTCAAAAAGATAGATACATAGATACCGAGAATCATTCACATGAATGAAAGGTGAAAAATGAATAACTTTCGATTTCAGGCATTTACAGTGAAGGACATTGTGTTTCTAGCCGTGATAACAGCCGTCACGCTGCTGGCAGCAGGTCCTCTTGCTCCGATTGTGATGACCGTAACGAAAATAGGGCCGCAAGCGTTCGCCATGGCGCTGCCTTTCGCCCTCGTCACATCGATCGGATTGCGCAAAGTCAAAAAAAGCGGTTCTTTACTCATCATCGGCATCTTCTCCGGTCTTGTCCTTTTATTGATGGCGCCCATTATGTTCTTCAACCAATTCACGGGCAGCCTTTTGTCAGAAAGTCTCGCATTGCTGCTCTTTAAAAACTATGAAAACAGAAAAGCCGTCATTATGAGTTCAGGTTTGTTTGCGTTCTTTACGCTGCCGTCAACAGCTATCGTCAATATTCTAGCGAAGGGAAAATCAATTTCAGAGCAAATCGGGAACCCGATTACCTTCGCTCTGTTTGCTTTGGGAGCTATCGCGTTGGGTCTTATAGGCGCTGTGATCGGGAATAAAATAGCCGACGAGCTGCAAAAAGCAGGCAAATTATAGGCTCGCGTATGGATCTGAGAGGCGGACATGTGTTGCGCAAGTACGGCACCGAAATGGCAAATTGCAGGTTCGTGTATGGATCAGAGGTTCTGCGATCACCTCACACTTTCTTTGCGTAGAAAGAGGTTTACGCATGTGTAAGAAAACGCGAGACATCCATCCGATCTTGTCACTTGTCTGCAGCCTACTGCTGTTTGTGTCGGGTCTCCTGTTCGTTAAGGAAAGTTGGTTTTGGGCTTACGTCGTCACATTTTTAATTCTCTTTCTTTTATTCCGGTACGAAAGCCAGATCGTTAATCTCGGACCGTTCATCCTTATCTTCGGCATCATTATGGGAGGTCTGACGCTCATAAACGGCAGTCGACACGATGCCCTGTACGCCCTTTACAGGGTGCTCGCCTTAGGTTTGGCAGGTGTGCTCAGCATGAGCATCAAGCCGATTAACCTCGTCCGCTCCCTTAATCAGCTGAGCGTTCCCCGCTGGGTCAGTCTGGGACTTTTAATCGTCATACGTTTTATGCAGATCTTTCGCGAAGAGATCAGACGCATCAGACAGGCCATTCGGCTGAGAGGCATTCGCTTCGCCGCGACGCCGGGCTTATGGAGCAGAGCCTTCTTTATCCCGCTCACCGTGCGCATGTTGAGTATTTCCGAAGGATTAGCGACGTCACTGGAAACGCGCGGTTTTTCTACGGACTCCGAGGGGAGCTCTTTTGAGGTTATCCGTTTTAAGAGAAGAGATCTCATCTTCTCCCTCCTGTTCCTTGCATGTCTGACCTGTTACGGCTATCTGTTTCTGCGAGGTCGTTAAATGAGCTGTGCTTTGGAAGTAGTCAATTTATCCTTGTCTTACGATTTTTCAGAAGAAAAGACAAACCGGGAAAAACGGTGGATCTTTAAAGACCTGAACTTCAAGGTCAATCAAGGTGATTTCATCATGCTTACGGGCCACTCAGGCTGCGGCAAATCGTCACTGATCAACATGATTAATGGCGTTATCCCGAATCTAAAAAAAGCCGATGTCGAAGGCGACGTCTACATTCACGGACAACGTGTGACTGACAGCCCCGTCAAAGAGCGAACGAAATCGGTTGGCAGCGTATTTCAAAATCCGAGGGAACAAATCATCTTCGATCAAGTCGCGGATGAAATCGTTTTCCCGATGGAAAACATCAATGAAACGCCTCGGAGGATGAGGGATAAGCTGGCTTCTCTATTACAAATGACCGGTTTGTCGGGCGATGCTAAAACGGCAACCTTGTCGGGCGGCGAAAAACAGAAATTGATGACAGCTTGCACCTTAGGCATGGGACAGAAGATCCTCCTCCTAGACGAACCGCTCGCCAATATGGACGCCCGTTCAGCTGAAGAGCTTTTGGAACTTCTGAAGCAATTATCGGACGATGAAGGATACACCGTCGTCTTATCGGAGCATCGCAAAGAGCTCGTTCTGCCGTACGCTGACAAAGTCTATTCCTGTGTCAAGAGCGACGACGAAAACGTCGAGATGACGCTGGAGATCTTTGAAAATGCGAAAGACTACCGGTGCGGCATTTCACTCCTCCCCGATCGCGTAAGCCGCGTGACAGCGAAAATGACAGGTAGCGCGGAAACAGTATTCTCCTTTGAAAACATCGATTATCGGATCGGTGATCGTGTTTTGTTCGAGGATTTTTCCTGGAATCTGAAAAGAGGCGAAGAGTGGGTTGTTTTAGGTGAAAACGGATGCGGCAAAACAACATTACTCAACTTACTGTTCGGATTTGTAAGACCAACGGCCGGCGCGATCATATCGCCGTATAACAGGAAAAACAACAGAAAGAAGATCGGTTACGTATTACAAAATCCCGACTATCAACTCTTCATGCCGCGTGTCAGAGACGAACTGTATTTGAATGCCAAATCTCCGGAATTTGTGGAGCAACTGATACACCTCTTCGGTTTTGAACATATGCTTGAACGCCACCCGCTCAGCCTAAGCGAAGGACAAAAAAGAAAGCTTGGATTCGCCTGTATCCTCGCCAATGAGCCGGAAGTCCTGCTCTTGGACGAACCGACCGTCGGCCTTGACGACGAGGGCATGGAACAATTGCTGCACGCCTTAACATTGCTTAACGCAAGAACTGGCAACGACCGCACGATCGTAACGGTCAGTCACGACAAGAGAGCCATCCCTTACTTGGGCGATCAATTCCTGATTCTGAGCGATTGCGCACAGTATCAGCCGATCTCTGAACAGTTCCAAACGGTCAGATATTCGATTTGACAAGTAGAAAGAGTCTTGCTAAGATAACTGGGCGCTGATCGTTCGATTACGCAACCGGACGACATGCTTGTGCGGGATTAACTCAGTGGTAGAGTGTCACCTTGCCAAGGTGAAAGTCGCGAGTTCGAATCTCGTATCCCGCTCCAAGAATGATGACCGGCAGATTTCTGTCCGGTCATCGTGCTATAGGGCACCATAGCCAAGTGGTAAGGCAGAGGTCTGCAAAACCTCTATTCTCCGGTTCAAATCCGGATGGTGCCTCCAACCTAGAACGCAGTTATTGATACAATTTCCTGTATTGGTAACTGCGTTCTTTTGTTTTGGGTGTTTTTCTGTTTTGTTTTGAGTCTATATTCTGTCCGGTCGGAAGCGCAATTTCGCCGCAGTTTTTAAACAGTCGAGCAAAGTGCCGTCGTCATTGCACTGCCAAGCCGAAGAACCAAATATACCTTTTTAAATTTCAGAAAGGCAGTATCATTGGAGAGCAGAAAATATAAAGAAATTATATTAGTAAAGTGGTAATATGTAGTGTATATAGGATCGCAAAAATATCATTAATATTATAAAAATGATGCCGAACTTGCTTAAGAGGCAAAAACAAGCAAGACGAATACTATAATAAACGGCGAAGAAGATATTATTTGGTAATAAAATTATGAAATACAGCTTATTTGTGTCAATTGTGTACTACGTCTGTGGCTTTTTTTATATGAGTTTCGGTACATATGCGTTAGATACTAACGCAAAAAGCCGTGTCAACCGGCTGTTTATCCTTATAACGAGTTCAACAGCGATTTGGGCATACTCATTTTCCATTGCGAATTCAGCGCCTACGGCACAAGCCAATGCATTTTGGGGATGTCTCTCCGTTTTCGGATGGGGAGTTTTTTACAGCATTATGCTCCACTTTGTGCTTATTCTCACAAAAACCAAAACTCTTTTCAATAAGCAGATTATGCTCGCCATAATTTATTTGCCCGCCGTTGTAAATATACTTCTATTTGCGCCCTTCGGATTTCTTGCGGAGAAGCAATTCCAGTTGGTGAAAACCGATTTCGGTTGGATAAATGTACTGCCCGTCAATATGGGCAATATTTGGTTTATGACATACTACTCCGCATTTACGATTGTGATTCTAATATTACTTGTTCGCTGGTGGAAAAAATTAGATCCTCAGGATCCTCAAAAGCGTCAAGCAAGAAATTTCTTAATATCCATCCTGTTTCCCCTCGTCTTAGGAGTAGCAACAGAAACTATACCCGACATCATTGGAAAAGGCTCATTTCCCAAATTTACCGTTGTATTTCTGTTGGTCCCCGTGACAATGCTCTCCTCAACATTGAGAAAATCCGGTCTGCTTCTTGAGAGACCTGCGGAAGTATCCACGCCCTTGAAAAGTGACCAACTCGCAGACGCAGACCGAATGCGTATGTTTCGAACGGTTGCGTCCATCTTTGCGGCGGGTAGTTCGGCATCATTTTTCATAGGATATTTTGCCATGCAGAAAACGGCGAAAGAAGAGATGCTTATAGCAGCAACCCTATTATCACTTGGGATCTTGATAAGATCTATACCGCGTATAACGAAAAATCACACCCATCAGAATACCCTGTTCCTAATAGTAGGTGCCTTTAGTTTATTCCTGTTAAATTTAAGAAATGTCGACACGGGTGCGGTAACGATATGGTCAATCTATATACTGTTCTTTATGTTTACCGTTATCCTCGACAGTAAAATCCATCTCATGATCTATGCCGGGCTGGTGGTTTTAATTCAGATTTACTTCTCAGTCTTTTACCCGACAGTTACTGTCACCCTCGATGTAAATGCCTACATGACAAGAGTTGCTCTTGTTATACTTACATATTTTGCCGTGCGGCAATTGGCAGACGAATACACGTTAAAGCTGGAGGCACACAAAACATTTATAAAAGAACAACATGTACTTGAAGCCATTTCAACCAATTTTATTACAATCAACAGCGAAAACGCTCAGGAGAAAGTCTATGAAATGCTGAAAATGGCCGCCGAGGTTCTTGAATTTGATTATGCATATTTAATCGGATTTAACGAGGGTGATGAGGAAGCAAATGTTTTCAGTACATATACGAAAGGTTATGAGAGCGATTCTCTTCCCTATCGCCCGGGAATGAAAGTAAAAATGGCCACCTTGCCCTTGGCCAAAGTTCTGATTGATCGTGGCACGCCTATGATGTGTGAAGACATCGTAAATTCCCCCAGTGATGGATGTGAGGGAACGAGAAATTTCTTCATCTCAAGAGGGATCAACTCCTTTTTTGGATATCCGCTACAATTAGCAGGACGTCCAATAGAAGGAATGCTTGTCTTTGAGTACTACGACCGGATTGATAAGAATCTCAGCGAAAATCGATTATACTTTTTGAACATCCTTGTAAATATGTTAGGAGATTCAAGAAAGAAGACTTTGTACGAAGAATTACTATATAATGTCGCTTATTTTGATGAAACCACAAAACTAGGGAACAGAAGCATGTATATAAAAACGGTTGAGGAAAGAATACGCGACAGAAAAGATTCAGAGAAATTAGCACTTTTAAATATTGA
>JGI24708J26588_10000849_pt1 | contig 24898 bp, 30 predicted proteins | sample BioPla1DNA2_FD_26588 | JGI IMG/M metagenome (IMG submission 26588) | reverse complement strand
ACAGGCCCAGATACCGTTGTACTGTTCCGGAGTATCACATCCGAAGATCCTGCTCCGGCATGTTTTGCCCAATACGATCTTTCCCGTCTTGATTCAAGCTTCCATGAATATGGGCTCCATTGTGGTCACCGCTTCCACCTTGAGTTTTCTGGGTCTCGGCGCCCCTGAGGGCTATGCCGACTGGGGGCAGATGATCAGCTTTGCCCGGAACTGGATTCTGGGCACTCCGCAAAATCCCTTGGCCTACTGGTACACTGTGGTCTGGCCCGGTTTAGCCATTGTTCTCTTTGTGTTGTCCTGGAACCTGATTGGTGATGCTTTCCGCGATATTATGGATCCCCGGATTCAGGGGTGATTACCCTGAGGGGCTGGTGAATGAGGGCACTTCTGCGCTGCTGCGAAGTGCCTTTTTTTGCATCCCAAAACCAGCCATTCCCGGGCAGGTGCTTTGCAGGAGTTTCGCTCGGTACGCAGAAGGATAGGTCATAACTTGCTGCAGGATAGGTGACTAGCATGCTCAGTAATGTCAAACAGTTCCCGGAGAATCCCTTGCATTATGCGCTGGCCCGGGAGCTGTCCCGGCTTCAGGAAGAATACACAGAAAGACGACCCCGCAGAAGTCAGGTATATATAATTGACGATCTGCTGATTTACCGTTCTTGGGGAGTCTTGAATAAGGCCGAACTGCAGCTGGTGCAGGAGGACCCAGAGGGAGCCCGCATGGTGCAGGAGCTCTTGGAGCAGCAGTGGAACAGCTTGATACCTCTGGTCCAAGCCTGCATTCAAGAGCACATGTGTCAGCGCGCCCTGGGGGTCTCGGTGAGTTTGGCCCCTGAGCAGGATGAGTTAGTCATCCTATGCAGAATGGTGTGATCAGCCGTGAAGTCCATAACTGCTAGAACCGCGGCCGTGGTCTTTGTGGTCCTTTTGATCTGTATGTTGGCGGGCATCCTGGGTGTGAAATACGCCATGGGGACCCTCAACGCCAGCTTCCAGCTGGACAGCACCGCAGTGCGCCGCCTGGAAATCATGATCACCGCCTGTTTTGCCGCCTTTGTCCTCTGCGGCACCTTAGCTGTGGTGTTGGCGCTAAGGAAGAACACCACACCCCTGCAGGACCTGCTGCAGCACGCCTACCGGCTTACCCAGGGTCTTTTGAACACCCCTTTGAAGTGGAAGGGCCCCGGGAAGTGCGGGATTTAGGGCGGGTGTTCGAACAGATCCGCCTGCGTTTCCGGCATGTGGTGAGCGGCGCCATCACCCGGGCCATGATCTGGGAGGGACAGCTGGAGCTGTTTCCCCTCTCCCAGCTGTTGATGATGCTGCGGTTTACGTCACAGACTGGTGTGCTGGTGGTTATGGACGGCAGCAACCTGGGTCGCATCTGCATCAAGGNCGGCGAGGTGCGGGGCGCCTATTTCAAGGATCAGAGGGGTTTTACCGCCTTTTATGCCCTGTTTTTGCTGCCTAAAGGGTCCTTTAAGTTCAATACGAAGATGAAACCCTTTGAGGATGAACTTCTGGCTGCTTCTTGGTACTCTGTGCTGCTCTACGCAGCCCGGCGGGTTACCTCCCTGCAGTTGATCGAGCAGTACATTCCGGACCACAACTTTGTGGCCGTGAAAACGGAACTCTTAGAGGGGGCGCCCTTGGTGCAGAGCGATTTGACTTCCCCGGAATGGGCGCTCTATGATGCCATCGACGGGCAGTCCACCGTAAAGGAATTGGCCCGCAAACTGCAGTGGACAGTGGAGCGGGTGCAGCGCTATCTCTACCGGTTTGCCGTGGTGGGTCTGATTGAGACCCAGCTTACCGTAGTGACAGAGCCGCCTCCGGATAACGTGGTGTCTCTGTGGGCTCGGGCAGCCTGGAATAAACGCGCGGGAGGGATCTAGGTGAACTTTCGCAGTAAAGGTGAAATGGAAGCCGCTCTCGGCAATACTGTGCTCAAGTTTGAAAAGGAATACTTCGGCAGGGGCCCGAAGGAAATCTCCACCTATATAGTGAAGGACATGGTGATTATTAGGCAGAAGGGCATCCTCACCCCCGCCGAAGAAAAGGTGCGGGATAACCCCGAAAGCGTAGGTCTGATCCAACGCCTGCGGGAGACCCTGCTCAAGAACAACCAGGAAGTGCTGCGCGCCGCACTGCAGAATCTCACCGGCTCCCAGGTGGTTTCCCTGTACACCGATCTGAGCGTGGAGCATTCGGAGAAGTTCCTGATCCTCACCTTCGATGAGGACTTGGAGTCCCGCTTCAGAAAGAGGGCCGTGCACACAGGTTAGTAGTTTTGCTCGAGCTATCGTACGTAGTTTTGGATGAATTTCACAGCGAAATCCAAAGCTTGTCTGGGCGGTACCCAGAAGTCTGGAAGCAGGCCCACTCCTTCGCGGTGTACCAAATCCAAGGGCAGCCTCAGGCTTACGCCAAGCGTGACCTGCACCTTGGAGTTGGGAAGCTGGGTCTGAGCACTGTTCCCCAGCATGCAGCCGGCAGTATTGGTGCCCATGATGACCACGTTTTCCAGATGCCTGAGGGCATCCAAGAAGTGCTCGCCGCCCGAGGCGGTCCTGCGGTCAGTGAGCACAACGACTACAGTGTCGTTCTCGATTAGTTCCGGCAGATAGACCTCTATTTCACCCCAACTGCTGGTACTGGGTCTGGATACCCGTTCGTAAAACTCATGCAGCACATGCTGGCTGCGCTCCATATCAAGGGAGCGCAGTTTTTCGGCGGTGGCTGTTCTGAGCGGTGCTTTGAGATGGGCCGGTTTGCNGAAGGGCATGCCCGTGAAATTGCGGATCCATGAGTAACCTTGGTTGTCATCGCCGCCGCGATGTGAGCGTAGATCGAGGATAATGGCTGGCTCGTTCCGCAGGTCATAGGCTTCCATGAAGAAGTCCTGCATCAAGACGTAGTCCCGGCGATCGACCGGCCAGGAGGGAAACCGCTTCACGCTGATTACAGGAAGGCCCTCAACTTCATAGCGTTCGTAAATGCTGGCGCCATAGACGTAGCTGCCTAATAGTTCGGTTAGTGTGAGGCAGATGTTCTGCCCTTGATGATCCTGGAGAACTGCCTTCACCGTTAATTCTCGCTGACCGGTGGGTTCCAGCATACCCAGACGGTACACTACTGCACCGCTGTCATTCAGAGACGGCCACATGAAGTTTTCGGGGTGCTGTCCCTTAACGCTTTTGAGATAGACCCGATCGGTTTCCCCCTGGAGGTAATAGCCAATGTGGTCCCTGTGGAATTCGTGCTCCATGTTCATATACATGCTTTTTGGTTTTACCAGTACGCTGCTGCCGATGGCGAAATGCCCGTCATTGATCAGATCCAGCCTGTTGACCAGGATTTGAATGAACTTCGCGGCACTTAAGGGAAAGGACTGCTCCTCCAAATCTGCTTCGANCTTTTTCCGCGCTTCTTGAAAGCCGACATCACCACCAAAGTACTGATAGGCAGCGTATCCGTATTTTAGCAGGGAAAAGAGGAAGTCCACATCTTGGAAGGCTTCTTCCCTAGTGATGCTAGGTTTTGGGTAAGGTGCTTCTGACTCTACTTCCAGTAAAACTGGTTCATCCACAAAGGAGTTGTACGGGTAGAGCAGGGCGGAGAACTCGTCAATTAGGCTCTGGATATCAAACTCTGCGACAGATGAAGGGCGATTTTGGGCGATGATTTCCTGAACTTCACCGGGCAGCCTAGCAGCAGCAGGTGGGTCCAGCAGCAGAAGCAGCGTGAACACCAAAGAGCAGGCGAACAGAAGGCGGCCCCTCATCAACTGGATATTTGCCATGTTTGCCACCCCTTTTCCAGCGTTCTGTCTCCATCCTCCAGGAGCACTACTAGGGCTGCCCCATTCTTAGTTTCCTAATTTAAGCTTCTTCGCCTCGTTGGAAGTATAGTCCCTCATCAAAGTCTTCGAATAGACCTCCGCCACCAAAGGGGGGCCAGATAATCTCTGGCGGGATAGGGTCGGGCGCCGAAGGGAATGGGTTGGGGTCGGGTTTGTTTAAGTCAGGAAATCCACCGCCTTCGCCTGGGGTGAACTCTGCGTTTCCTCCCTGGGGCTTCGCCGCAAGCGGACCTTGCGCGCTGATTAGTGTCTCTTGCGCAGATGCCACTAAGCACCAACAGAAAACCAACACAAGACACAGCAAAGGAACCAGTGTTCTTTTCATTCTCAAGACCTCCTTTTTCTGCTTTTATTTCATGATAGTTTGGAGATTCCTTCTTTACTGATGGAGCGGAGGCAAGTGGGTCACCGGATGCACCCCTTGACAATGCTGGCGGAGGTGTGCTAAACTTAACTTTACAAACAACCGCATATCTTTACTGGTTTAGGACAGTTTCCTCCACCTAGGTGGAGAGAAAGGGTTACTAAAAGAGTAGGTAGTGAGGACCTAGCCACAGGGCTGGGTTGTTCCGCTAACCTACTTTTTTGTTCCCATAAAAGGGGTGATGGCCTAGTCCAGAAATCCAGGTGCGTGCTTGATCAACCGAGACTACTATAAACGGGGGGAAGAATTTTGAAGAAGACTTCTATGTTACTGGCCGTTCTAATGGTGTTTGCATTGTCGATATCTGCCTTTGCCCAACCGCTCATGGTTTACTCCAGCGTGGATGAGGAGAACGCCCGAGCCATATTGGAGGCTTTCACTAAGTCCACAGGCATCCAGGTGCAGTTCGTGCATCTGTCCTCTGGNCCGGCATTGGCAAGATTGGAAGCGGAAAAGGATAATCCCATGGCCGACATCTGGATGGGGGCTCCCAGCGAGAACCACGTCCTGGCCAAAGAGAGAGGGCTGACCCAGCCTTACAAATCTCCAAACGCTGCAGCCCTTGATCCTAAGTTTGTTGATCCCGAAGGATACTGGACTTCCTTCTACATGAACCCCATGGGTGTTGCCATGAACACTGCCTGGGCTGCTAGGGCTGGCGTAGAGGCTCCNGAGTCCTGGTATGACCTGCTCAAACCGGAGTTTGCCAAGGAGATCCAGATGCCCACTCCCCAGTCTTCCGGTACTGCGTACAACCTGGTGGCAAGCCTGATCCTGGCTTGGGGCGAGGANGAAGCCTTTGCTTACCTCAAGGAACTGAACAAGAACATCCAGACCTACACCCAATCCGGTACAGCTCCTTCCCAGGCTGTGGCCATTGGTGAAGCTGGAATCGGTATCCAGTTCACCCCAGCCTTCCTCAAGTTCATGGATGAGGGCTATCCGCTGCAGCTGATCTTCCCCAAGGAAGGTGTCGGCTATGAGGCTCCGGCGATCTCCATCGTCAAGGGCGCTCCCAACTTTGAGGATGCCAAGAAACTGGTTGACTGGATCATTTCCGTGGAGGCTCAGAACCTGTTTGGCGAGCTGAAGACCTACTTCTTCCCGGTCCATCCCGAGGCAGTGGCCGGCGAAGGCTTGCCCTCCTTCAACGAGATTCCCTTAATCGACTACGATGCCATTTGGGCTGGCGAGCATCGTCAGGAGATCGTTGAAAAGTGGATCGATGAGGTTCTGAGGGGACAATAGATAAAAGGCGGGGCCTTTTGGCCCCTCCTTTTTCGGAGGGAATCCAAGTGAGTGTAATGCTGCAAGACGCAAGGCAAAAAGCAAGAAGGATCTTTCTGGAACTGGNGAGAATCGCCCAGGAACCCTGGTTGATCATATCCATCCTGGCCATTTTCACTCTGCTGGCCCTGTTTATCATTCTGCCAATTCTCAAGGTTGTGCAGATGAGCCTCGCTCCGGGTGAATCAGTCTTGGCCACATACTNTAACCTCTTNCGCAGCTGGTACATGCGCCGAGCACTGGTGAACAGCTTGATCACGGGAGTGCTCTCAGCTGTGCTGGCCGTCTTTGTCGGCTTTATCATGGCTTATACGGTGACCAGGGTGAACATCCCGTTTAAGAAATTCTTTAACATGGTAGCCATTATTCCAGTTATCTCGCCTCCCTTCGTGAGCGGCCTCAGCATCCTGCTGCTCTTCGGCAACAACGGGTTTGTCACCTACCACCTGCTGGGCATCAGGAATTTCCCCATCTACGGCTTAAGGGGGCTGCTCATCGCCCAGACTATCGTCTTTTTCCCGGTGGCCTATCTATCCCTGAAGGGAGTGTTGGAGGCCATCAACCCAACCTTGGAGGACGCGGCCTTTGATCTGGGAGCCAGCCGCTGGAAGGTATTCAGGCGGGTTACCCTGCCCTTGGCGGCCCCGGGGATTGCCAGCGCCCTGTTGGTCATTTTCATCGAATCCTTGGCGGATTTCGGCAACCCNCTAGTTTTGGCGGGCAGCTCTTTTCCCACCCTGGCTGTCCAGGCGTATCTGGAGATCACCGGCATGTACAATTTGCCGGGCGGAGCGGCTCTGGCCGTGGTGCTCCTCATCCCTTCCGTGACAGCCTTTATTATCCAGAAGTACTGGGTAAGCAAAAAGAGCTACGTTACGGTGTCGGGCAAACCCACCCGTTCCAGTGTGAAGTCTGTGAGCAACACCACGCGCTGGATTTTGTTTGCCATCTGCTGCTTGATCAGCATCGTTGTGTTGGTATTCTACGGCATCATTTTCATAGGTGCTTTTTCCCAGGCCTGGGGTTATGACTACAGCTTCACGCTGCGCAACTTTAGTTACGTGTGGGATGTGGGCTACAAGACCATTAAGGACACGGTAACAGTTGCTCTGCTCTCCACACCCATCAGCGGCATCATGGGTATGTTCATTGCTTTCCTGGTGGTGCGTAAGAGCTTCCTAGGCAAGGGCGCCATGGAGTTTACGTCCATGCTCAGCTTCGCCCTGCCGGGAACAGTCGTGGGCATCGGCTACATCTTAGCCTTTAACCAAAAACCTCTGCTGCTCACGGGCACTCTCACCATTTTGGTGGCGAACTTCGTGTTCCGCTATGTGCCAGTGGGTATCCAGAACGGGGTGGCCACCCTGCAGCAGATTGACCCGGGTATTGAGGAGGCGGCCACCGACCTGGGGGCCAACTCTCAGACCGTATTCCGCCGCATCACCCTGCCGCTCATTTCGCCCGCCTTTTTCTCGGGCTTGGTCTTTGCCTTTGTGCGGGCCATGACGGCCATCAGCGCGGCCATCTTCCTGGTTTCGGCCAACTGGAACTTGATGACAGTGCAGATCNTGTCCCAGGTAAGTTCGGGGCGCTTGGGTGCCGCAGCGGCCTTCAGTATCATCTTGGTGGGCATTATCGTGGTGGCCATCGTGCTGATTAGAGTAATTGTGAATCGCCTGCTGGGCGTGAAATTTGAGGCGAAGTTCTAAGGGAGGACGCTACATGGGAGTTATTCTGAAAGACTTACGTAAAGAGTTCGACAGTCCTGACGAGCACCGCCGCAAGGTGGTGGCGGTGGATAATGTTTCTTTGGAAATCAGGGAGGGCGAGCTGGTCACGCTGCTGGGACCCTCGGGCTGCGGTAAGACCACCTGTCTGCGTATGGTCTCCGGGTTCGAGATCCCTACCGCGGGCAAGGTTTTCTTTGGCGATACTGATGTGACCAACCTCCCCCCGGATCAACGGGACAGCGCCATGGTGTTTCAGAACTACGCCATCTTTCCTCATTTGACTGTGGCGGATAATGTGGGGTTTGGGCTGAGCGTGAGGAAGATGCCCAAGCCTGAAATTGCCCAGAAGGTGGATGCCATCTTGGATCTGGTGGGACTGGCAGGCATGGGCAAGCGCATGCCGGACCAGCTCTCCGGAGGACAGCAGCAGAGGGTGGCCCTGGCGCGGGCTATTGTCAATGAACCGCGCGTGCTCCTTTTTGACGAGCCCCTTTCCAACCTAGATGCCAAGCTCAGGGAGCAGATGCGCCTGGAGATCAGAAGGATTCAGCAGCACTTGGGGATCACGGCCATCTATGTAACCCATGACCAGAGCGAAGCCATGGCCATTTCCGACCGGATCGTGATCATGAATGAAGGCCGCATTGAGCAGGACGGAAGCCCCAGGGAGATTTACGAGCGTCCCAACTCAGCCTTTGTGGCCGACTTCATCGGCAAGGTCAACTTCGTGGAAGGCAGTGTGGTGGCCTCCCGCAGCGGACAAGTTGATGTGGATGTATGGGGCCAGGTGATCACAGTGGAGCAGCAGCAGAACCTGCAGGCAGGGACCAGAGTGAAGCTGGTGCTGCGGCCGGAGGCCATTCACCTCGGCGATGACAGGGGTTATGCCAAGGGCGTGATCAGCAATGTGGTTTACCTGGGCTCTTCAGTGGAGTACAACGTTCTGGTCCAGGAAAAGAGCTTAATGGCAGTGGCATCTTCCCCCATCGAACAGGGGATTTACCCGGTGGGCACAGAAGTGGGCGTGTACTTCTCGCCCAAGGTGGTCCACATCCTGCCTGAATGAGCTGAGTAATCTCATAGGCATGCACAAAGCCCCCGGTTTCGGTGACCGGGGGCTTTCTTGAGTCTATGCTCCGAAGAAGTGCTGCTCCAGCAGGGCACAGAGCGTATGGTACACAGCCACATGGCGCTGCTGGATATCTGGGGTAGAGGAATAGGGCACCTTAATGGCCGCATCGCAGAGGTCTTCCATCTCGCCGGACCCCTGGCCCATGAGGCCGATGGTCTTCATTTCCTTCAGCTTTGCCACCCGCAGAGCATGAACCACGTTGGCGGAGCTGCCGGAAGTACTGATGGCCAATAGTACATCTCCTGGGCGGCCGTAGCCGTACACCTGCTGGGCAAAAATCAGATCTGCGGCCACATCGTTGGCAAAGGCAGTGAGCAGGCTGGTTTGACTGGCCAGGGAGATGGCCGGCAGGGCTCCCTGGAGGTGAGCGGCGAGGTAGGTGCCCTGGGAACCGAAGGCCTCCTGCAGCCTCTCTTTTTCTTCCCAAGGGAGAGGTCTTTTGAGCATAAAGCCTTTCATCAGCTCACCCACTATATGTTCGCTGTCTGCGGCGCTGCCTCCATTGCCGCACACCAGCGTTTTGCCACCTTGGGCGAACGAATCCTTCCACAGCTCAAAGGCGGCCATGATCTGCGGGACAGCCGCCTCCAAGGCCGGCTCATCGGCGATGAGTTTTTTAAGTAATGGGTTCATTATATCCTCCTCGAACGTTCTGGCTGTACCTTACATTTCGCCTGGTAATGAGTAACTCCTTCCTTACGGTTGGTTCCTGGAAACTGCCGGTTCGCTTTCACTCTTCTTTTGCCCACGCTAATATGATAAGATGGACATAATGTGCCAATCTTCACAAAAAGGAGGATACTCGTTGCCCGGTAAGTACAAACAGACGATGTATGCCTGCTACTTGGGGCACATCACCCAAGCCATCAACAACAACCTTGCACCGCTGTTTTTTGTCATCTTCCATGAACAGTTTGGGCTGTCCTTTGAGATGCTGGGCCGGCTAGTGCTTTTGAACTTTGGAACCCAAATCTTAGCTGATATTCTGTCGGTCAAATATGTGGACCGCATTGGGTACAGGGCAGCAGCAGTGCTGGCCCACGTTTTGTGTTTTGCTGGCATTCTGAGCCTGGGGATACTGCCTGTGGTCATGCCCAACACCATGTTGGCCCTGTCTCTTGCTGTTTTCATCTCCGCTTGTGGGGGAGGCATTACAGAAGTCATCCTCAGCCCCATGGTGGAATCCCTGCCCACAACGGCCAAAGCCGCCTCCATGAGTCTGCTCCACGCCTTCTATTGTTGGGGACAGATGGCCGTGGTGGTCCTCACAACCGTCGCGGTGTGGGTCTTTGGTGCCGATATCTGGTATTATATCCCCGTTTTTTGGGCACTGATCCCGCTGTACAACATCTTTAAGTTTATGCGGGTGCCCCTGCTCCCCTTGGTCCCCGACGGGGAAGAGATGCCCATTTCCCAGCTATTCCGCTCAGGTGCGTTTTTCATTGCCCTCCTGCTCATGCTCAGTGCCGGGGCATCTGAACTCACCATGTCCCAGTGGTCCAGCTTGTTTGCGGAAATTGGCCTTAGAGTCCCCAAGCTGGTGGGCGATTTGGTTGGCCCAGCCCTCTTTGCGCTGTTCATGGGTGCGGGCCGAACCATTTACGGAGTGTTGGGTGAGAGGCTGAACCTGCAGAAAGCGCTGGGGTACAGCAGTTTGCTGTGTGTGGCCTGTTACGCCGTTGTGGTTTTTTCGCCCGTTCCCTTCATTTCTCTGCTGGGAGCAGCACTGTGCGGGCTCTCGGTGAGCCTCATGTGGCCTGGCACTTTCAGCCTGACCTCAGCGAGGTTTCCCCGGGGCGGCACGGCCATGTTTGGCATCCTGGCCATCTTTGGAGACTTGGGCGGTTCTGTGGGGCCGTGGCTCACGGGTTTCATTTCAGATCTGAGCCAGAGCTCCGCTGTGGTTCAGCGCTGGAGCCAGGCGCGGGGAATCGGCCTGGAGCAGGGAGGATTGCGCTTAGGCCTCTTGGTGGGCATTGTCTTCCCGGTACTGATGTTGATCGGAGTGAACGCTCTGCAGAAAAAGAGCGCGGGTTCAACCAGCATATCGACTGAATCTTGATCAAGGCCGCCGTTTTGGCGGTCTTTTTGCTGTAGTGAAGACGGGCTGGGTGCTACTATTTCTAGCCGGAATGAAGGCTTTTCACATGTCCGCAAAGAACCTAGGGGCTAAGCCCGGCAAACAACAGGGTCTTGTGTGCTGTGCTGATCATCAGAAGGGGAGGATGCTCGTTGCCTGGCAAGTATAGACAGACACTGCACGCGTGTTACTTAGGCCTGGTTACGCAGGCCATCAACATCAACCTTGCACCTTTGTTTTTTGTGATTTTTCACGAACAATTCGGGTTGTCCTTTGAGATGTTGGGGCGCCTGGTGCTCCTCAATTTCGGCACCCAGTTCACAGTGGACGTGGTGGCACTCAAATACGTGGACCGCATGGGTTTCCGGGCGGCAGCAATAACGGGCCATACCTTGTCCTGCTTGGGCATTATGGGTTTGGGAATACTCCCCCTGCTCATGTCCAATACCATGCTGGCCCTGGCCATCGCCGTGTTCATTACGGCTGTGGGAGCGGGTATTCTGGAAATAGTGCTCAGCCCCATCGTGGAATCGCTGCCCACCAAGGCCAAGGCTTCCTCCATGAGCCTGCTCCATTCCTTTTACTGTTGGGGGCAGATGGCTGTGGTGATCATCACCACTTTATCGCTGTCCCTCTTCGGGAGAGCCGTTTGGAATTATATCCCCATCTTCTGGGCGCTGCTCCCGCTCTATAACATCATCCAGTTCGCCCGGGTTCCCCTGCTCCCCCTGGTGCCGGAAGGGGAGCAGATGCCCATTTCCCAGTTGTTCCGTTCGCCCGTGTTTTTTGCTGCGCTTGTGCTCATGCTGAGCGCTGGAGCTTCTGAGCTCACCATGTCCCAGTGGTCTAGTCTGTTCGCGGAGATGGGCTTGGGAGTCCCGAAGGTGGTGGGCGATTTGGTGGGTCCAGCNCTCTTCGCCTTCTTCATGGTTGTGGGCAGGACCATCTACGGTTTGCGGGGTGCGACGATCAACCTGGAAAAGGCCCTCAAGATCAGCAGCGTGTTCTGCATGGCCTGCTACGCAGTGACGACCTTCGCCCGCGTTCCCCTGCTTTCCCTGCTGGGTTCCGCCTTCTGCGGGCTGTCGGTGAGCCTCATGTGGCCAGGTACCTTAAGTTTAACTGCCGCTAGGTTTCCCCGGGGCGGTACGGCCATGTTTGGCATCCTGGCCATCTGCGGCANCTTAGGAGCTTCTGTGGGGCCTTGGTTGACGGGCTTTGTTTCGGATCTGAGCCAGAAGTCTGCCCTGGTGCAGAACTGGAGCTCTGCCCGGGGAATCGGTGTGGAGCAGGGCGGGCTGCGCGTGGGCCTGCTCATGGGGATCATTTTCCCAGCCCTGATGCTGGTGGGGCTCAGTGTTTTAGAGAGGAAGACAGCAGCTGCGCAAGCTGCGCCCAGCACGTCGGCTTAAGCGCGCTTGTGTGTTCTACCAATGAAGGACAAGGACTGGAGCGAGACTGCGGTCCTTGTTTTCTTTTTTGGGGCCATTTTCCAGAAAGCTATTGACANCCCCCGATAATCATTATATACTTAATACAAACAAACACAGGGTTATGGGAGGCAGGGATTATAGTGCGGGTATCCACAAGTGAGATCAAGGAGCGGCTCTACAGCGACTTCGCTTCCATCTATCGTGCCTTTGGCGGGTTTGTGGATTCGGGGCGGCTCTGGGATTTGTGCCTGGCAGCTGTGGGCGATGAAACCTTGATGGGGAACATCATTTTCTGCAATGATATCCATCAGATCCCCCCTGTCCATACGTTCTTGAAGGTTGTGGACAGTTTCATTTCCTGGGAGCTCACCGATATGGAAAAGCGCTCCTTGGGTGCTTTTTGGGGCTTTGTCTTTAAGCATGTCTTGGGGTATCGCAGGCAGAAAAGCGTCACGGCCCGGATCAACACGGTCCAGACAGCANCCTACTTCTTCGACCCGCCTGGGCGAGCAGAGGTTGTAAAATGAGGAGGGTGATCAGATGACACTTGCCGAAGCCCTAATTCAAAGGGCTGATCTGAAAAAGAGAATAGCGCAGCTGGAAAGCCGCATGGCCGCCAACGTTAAGGTGCAGGAGGGTGATGAGCCCGCGGAAGATATTGATGCGCTCATTGCTGAATACGAACAGCTCATGGCGGGCCTGGAAGAACTGGTGATCCGGATCAACAGGACCAATCATGCCACCCCCTTTGCCGAGGGCACCATGGCCGATGCCATCGCCAAACGGGATGCTCTGAAAGCCAAAATCCGCGCTTACCGCAGCCTGCACGAAGANGCGTCGGCTACCCACGAGCGCTACAGCCTGAAGGAAATCAGGTTGGTGCGCTGCCTAGATGTGAAAGAGCTGCAGAAACGCATCGATCAACTGGCCAAGGCTTACCGGGAGCTGGATACGAAGATGCAGGCTTTGAACTGGACAGTGGACTTGTTGTAGAAGCACAGGGAGGTAGGATGTCAAAAGCTGCGGCACCTGGCCCCCACAAGAGGGGCGATAGAAATATCTTGGGAGCTGGGCCCGGGGCGGGGGCCGCCAACAAGGCTTACCGCCAAGAATGTCAAGGCTCAGATGTGAAGGCTNAAAGTTAGCACCAGTGCCGATTTTGGCATTCGAGGGTGGGAAAGGGGTTTTTTATGGAAGTTATCGTTCACCGGGGGACAAGGCAGATCGGCGGCTGTGTCACAGAAGTGCGCACAGCCGCCACCAGGATCATCCTGGATTTCGGTTCGGATCTTCCCCCGGAGCCCGGTGCCTTGGGGCCGGAGCCTCTGCGTGTGGAGGGAGTGAACTGCGGGCAGCCGCGCTGTGATGCTGTTTTGTTCAGTCATTACCACGGGGATCATGTGGGGCGGATCCATGAGGTTCTGCCTGAGATTCCCCTATTCATGGGTCCTTTAGCCCAGAGAATCCTCCTCGCCCTAAAGAAGCGCTTGGGCAGCGAGGGTGTCTCTGCCCTTGAACGCGCCTGCACCTTTCAACCTCTAAAACCTCTGCCCATTGGCGAGATCACCATCACCCCCATCCCCACGGATCATTCCGCCTTCGATGCCTATATGTTCCTCCTGGAAGCTGGGGGCAAGCGCATCCTCCATACCGGTGACTTCCGCTTTCACGGCTTCCGAGGAAGGGGTGCAGAAAGGCTGATCCAGCGCTATGTGGGCAGGGTGGATCTGCTGATCACCGAAGGGACACTGCTCAAAGGCTCGGGCGAAGCTCCCATCACCGAGTACCATGTCCAGGCTGAAATCGCGGAACTGATCAGGCGGTTCAAGTATGTGTTCGTGCTGTGTTCCTCTACAAACATCGACCGTTTAGCCCTGCTGCACAACAATACGCCGCGGGGAAGGTACTTCGTGTGCGACAGCTATCAGCGGGAGATCTTTGATTTGGTTAAGGACGTAAGCAGATCTGGCTACTATCAATTTTCCAGGGCTTGGGTCTACGGACAGAACTTGGACCTGGAAAAACAGGGCTTCGTCATGCCCGTAAGAAAGCATCCGTTCTTTAAGGGCATTATGGATCAGTACGCAGCCAATCCCCAGTCTTGGCTGGTTTACTCCATGTGGAAGGGGTATTTGGACGGACGCGATCCCGAATTGGAGGATCTCATCAGGCCCTTTGCGGAGCGGGGCAAAGTGGCGTATGTGCACAGTTCGGGCCATGCAGTGTTGGAGGACATCAGGAAACTGGTGGAGTGGACAAGCCCTGCGCTGGTTCTTCCCATCCATACGGAGTTCCCCCAAGGGCTGGCGGGAATAGGCGCAGAGCTGGTGCCTTTAAGGGATGGAGAGGTCCTTGATCTACGGAGTTAGGGTAAACCATCAACAATACAGAGGGGGAAAAGCAAGCCATGGCTTTATACAAAGTGGCTGACAAGAGCACCATTGCACCGCTTTTTGCAGACCGGCAGGATACAATGATCTGGTCCTGCCTGCAGGACTGCATGGGCGAGGCCTATGCAGATGATCTGGCGCAGCCGCAGTCAGCCGCCATCTACGTTGCAGACTTCTGCTACTTCGCCGGGAAGGTGAACACAGAGCTGATTGCCACTAAACCAGAGGGCTACACGGGCCAGGGTGTGCTCATGGTGCCTCCCGATAGTGCCTGGCAGGCAGGCATTGAAGCGGTCTACGGGGAGAGGGCCCGGCCCTGGATCCGCTATGCCACCAAACAGGATATGCGGGCGTTTGACCGCCGTAAACTGGCGCAACTGGCAGAAAGACTCCCCGCCGGCTTTGAGCTGCAGCTTATTGATCAAAGACTCTACGAGCAGATTCTGGCCCTTCCNTGGGCCTGGTACCTGTGCGGGAACTTCGCCAGTTACCACCAGTTTGCCGCCAACGCCCTGGGCGTGGTCATTCTCCACGGTGGCGAGCCGGTTTCCGGCGCTTCAGCCTATGCCTTTTACAGGGGCGGGATAGAGGTGGAGATCGATACCAGGGAAGACTACCGTCGCCGGGGGCTGGCCACCATTTGCGGGGCGGCCCTGATCTTGAAGTGCTTGGAACGGGGGCTCTACCCCAATTGGGATGCCCACACCAGGGAGTCGCTGGCCCTGGCCCAGAAGTTGGGCTATGTTTTTGACCGCGAGTACCTGTGTTACGGTCTTTACCCTTGGTAAGTATTGGGAGCGTAAGGAGCTGGTGCCATGCCGAGAGCAGTGGTTGTGGGCGCAGTGGTGCTGCTGCTGGCCGGATGTATTGCACCGCCGGCTGGTCCGGTGGGCAGGGCAGACCCGGCTAGAGCAGGGGCCTCGCCGCAGGAGATCTTCGCCCGGGATCTGCGCTTCATCTACGAAGAAATCCGCGACAACTACGTCAATCTTGCCTACAAAGAGGAAACGCTGGGGTTTGACTGGGATGAACTGTATGCCAGTTACTCTGCGCAGCTGGCCCAAGCGCGCACAGGGAAAGACTTTTTCCGACTGGCGAGCTTGTTCGTGTCAGAACTGCGGGACGGGCACGTGATGTTATGGCCCTACCGGGGCAACCCAGAGGTGGAAAGGCGTCTTTATGACTTTGATCCGGCCTTGCAGGACCTGTTCACAGTGCGTTTGGTGGAAGGAGTCCCCATCATTACCGAGACGGAACTGCCCTTGCTCCCTGTGGGGTCTGAAATTTTGACGCTCAACGGGATCAGTTTTCTAGAACTAGTGGAAGATGCAAGTCGGCATTTTTTCTGGGGAGCCACGGAGCAGGCAGCTGCGGCCAGGGTCCTGGCCAACCGGCTTTATTTCCACTACCTGGCCTTGATCAGCGACCCCTTCCCGGCACAACTAGAGATCACCTTCAGGACCCCCGACGGGCGCCTGGGCGACTGTAAGATCAGCCCGCAAAGCGCCGCGCGGGCCGTGCGGCCCCTTCCCAAGCTAGATCCCTATCCTACTTTGCAGATAGAAGACGGGATCGCTCGGATCGCGGTGTCCACCTTTGAGGTGGATCCTAAGGAGTTCCGCACCCGGCTGGAACAGATCGCGGCTGAGCTTAAGGGGGCAGGGGTGGAAGGAGTGATCCTAGATCTGCGGGGTAACGGAGGGGGGAACGAGAGCTTCCGGGATCTCTTATCCTACCTGGTGAGCGAGGAAATAGTACTGGCGGCCTATCGCTACCGGCAGTCTCCCCGCATGGGCCAGGTATATCGGCTGAGGCCCCTCTATGAAACGCTTTTGGGGAGACGGCTCCGGGGAGTGCGGGAAGAAGGCTACAGCGGTTGGTACTGCTGGAAGGTCAAGCCCAGCCGCGAGGATGTGTTCCGTTCCCTGCCGGTGGTTGTTCTCACGGACAGGCTCGTGTTCAGCTCTGCGGACCGGTTTGTGGGAGCCATCTTGGAACACGACTTGGCGGTAGTGGTGGGGACGGAAGTGGCCTGTACAGGGCACGGGCTGCCCACTTCTGTGCTGCTGCCCAGCGGCGGCTATGTGCTGAATTATGGTTTCCAGGAACTGCGGGACGCCCAGTTCGGGCACCTGGAAGGCCGCCTCAGACAGCCCCATGTCTTCGCGGAGCAGACCTTAGCAGATTACTACCGGGGAGTGGATACTGCCCTGGAAAGGGCCATGAGCCTAGTAAAGCAGAGATAAACGAGAGGTGCTCCTCCGCAGGAAGCCATCCGGATGCAGCAAAAACATGCAGCGCCGTGATTTTCCCAGGCGATGTCGAGAAAGCCTTCGTGCCTGCCTAAATAGGGGGCGCGAAGGCCTTCTTTATGCAGGGGGCAACCAAAATTAACGCAATGCGTATACTTTGGTTGGTTCCAAATTGGGAAATTTACGCATATCATGGACTTAGGAGGTATGAAAAGGATGAAAAGTTCGAGAAGTAATATCGCGGATAACCTCCGCTATCTCCGCAGCCGCAGCGGATTGACCCAGGAGCAGGTGGCGGAGTATATCGGTGTTTCCCGTCAGGCAGTGGCCAAATGGGAAAGGGGCGAATCCCTTCCGGATATCCTAAACTGCGAGGCTTTGGCCGATCTCTTTGAGGTTTCCCTCATTGACTTGGTGCGCCACGATGCGCAGCAAGAGGGTTTGCCCATTCCGCCCCGCAACAAACACATCTTTGGAGTGGTTACCATCGGTGAGCGGGGCCAGATCGTGCTGCCTAAAAAGGCCCGGGATACCTTGGGCTTACAGCCCGGTGACACGCTGGTGGTTTTGGGTGACACCAGCCCCATGAGCCAAGGGATCGCCCTCATCGCCAGTGAGGTATTCATGAAAATGACTGGCGCGGCATTGGAAGAGATCTTTCCTAGTAAGGGGGAGTGATGCAGATGTTGGTGGTAAGGGACCTTACCAAACACTATCCCAAGTTTACTCTGGAGGATGTAAGTTTCTCCTTGGAACCCGGCAGGATTATGGGTTTAATCGGCCGGAACGGCGCGGGGAAGACCACAACCCTGAAGTGTATCCTGAACCTAGTGCGCCCCGATGGGGGTTCCGTGGAGATGTTCGGCCGCGACTTCCCCAGCCATGAGGTAACCTGCAAACAGCGCGTCGGTGTGGTCTTCGGAGGAGTGGACTTTTACCAACATAAAAGGCTGGCTCAGATTACTGCGGTTACCAAACGGTTTTACCCAGAGTGGGATGACCAGGCCTATGCGCGCTATATGGAAATGTTCGCCTTGGATCCGGGGAAAAAGGTGAACGAGCTTTCTTCTGGGATGAAGGTGAAATACATGGTGGCCCTGGCCTTATCCCACGGGGCGCAGCTGCTCATTTTTGATGAGCCCACCAGCGGTTTGGATCCCGTCTCCCGCGATGACCTGCTCACGCTGTTCCAGGCGCTGGTTAAGGACGGGAAAAGGAGCATCCTTTATTCCACCCACATTACCTCCGATTTGGATAAATGTGCCGATGACATTAGTTACATCAAGGATGGGAAGCTGCTGAGGAGCGCAGAAAAGTCGGAGTTTATCCGCTCCTTCCAGCACCTGCAGCAGGAGGATGAAAAAGGCGAGTTGACCCTAGAGGAGATCATGATTCGCACGGAAAGGATGAGTTACCATGTCTAAGCTGCTGTACAAAGAACTGCGCCTGGCGGCCCACCCCAATCTGTATGTCTTCACGCTGCTGGGGGCCTTGGTTCTGGTTCCCGCCTATCCCTATGGCATGGTGTTCATGTTTGGCTGCCTGGGCCCCTTCATCACTATGAACTACTGCAGGGAGACCAACGACCTCTACTACAGTGCCCTGCTGCCCATCGGCAAGCGGGATATTGTGAAGGGCAAATGCCTGCTCTTTGCCGCAGCTCAGCTGGGGCAGGTGCTCATCTCGCTCCCCTTTGCCTTTTTGAGGGTAAGGCTGCTGCCTATGGGAAATCCCGCGGGGATCGAGGCTAATGTGGCTTTTTATGGGTTTGGCTTGATCATCTACGCCATTTTCAACTTCATTTTCCTCACCGAGTTCTTCAAGAGCGGCTTCAAAGTGGGGACGGCGTTTTTGCTTGCGATCATCCCAACATTCTTGGCGGTTTTAGCCATGGAGGTCCTGTCCCATATACCGGCTTTTGCTTGGCTGGACAGCGTGCAGACCGCGGATTTGCTTCGCCAGCTGCCCATCCTCCTTGTGGGCCTTGCCGTTTACCCCGCGGCCATGTTTGCCGCATTTAGAATCGCAGCCCAGCGTTTTGAAAAGGTCAACTTGTAACCAAGGCCTGAGCGGCGATACCAGATTGTGAAACAATTAGTAGTATTAATTCTCAAAAAGATCTTGACTTTGCCCTATGGTGGTGCAATAATGGGCCATGTGGGCAAAACAAAGTATAAAAACGCTAGTCTTCCTAAGCAAACCGGGGCGAAGCTCCGCCATGATCCAATTGTGCGCAGAAATCACGGCCTCATTGCCCACCCCATCGGCGTAGGTGCAGCTGATTGGGTGCCTATAGAGCCATTCCCGCCAGGGAAAACGGGCTCTTTTTTATGTTCTAAAACGGAAGAGGATGTCGATGCACATTGCATTTTGAACATGATGTGTTGATGGGCATAATGGCCGACCTGGACGAGGAAACCCAGGCACACAGCAAAAGGGTGCAGTCCCTGGCCGTGGCCATAGGTGAAAGAATGGGCCTCACTTCTGCCGAGCTTAAAGAGCTCAACCTAGGGGCTTATATCCACGATATTGGCAAGAAGTTCATCCCGGAAACGATTTTGAAAAAGAAGGCCCCGCTTACTCCCCAGGAGTGGGAGATCATTGAGATGCATCCCAAACGGGGGTACAGTCTAGTAGAAGCATTGGGCCTCAGCGATGCCGTTAAGGGGATCGTCCTGGGCCATCACCTCTGGGCAGATGGTCAGGGGGGTTATCCCCAGGAACTTGTGGGCTTGAAACCCTCTCTGCTGACGCAGATTACCACTGTAGCCGACGTCTTCGACGCCATGATCAGCCATCGCGCCTACAGGCAGGGCCTCGGCATTGCTGCGGCCATGGATCATCTCAAAAGCAATAGTGGTACCAGGTTTAACATAGAAGTTGTGGCTGTGTTTGAAGCGGAAGTCTACCCTTCTTTACGCATATCGGGTTAAGCCTTAAGGCTTACTCGTTAAGGTCAAATACCGCACTGAGGTCAGATGGGACCCGGATTTTGTCATTGCCCAAGACGAATTGGGCAAAGCTTTGGAAGTCATTGTCTACGGCCAGGGCTAAAGCCGCCAGTTCGTCAATGACGGCTAAGTCCGCCTCAGTCCATTCGTCCACGGGGAGAATCTTGTAACCTGGCCAGCCGTCCCAGGGCTGCATGGGCATTTTGAGCAGCGAGTTCACATCCAGGATCAAGTTGCACAGAACATACCCGTAGCCCCACCACTGGAAGATCCCGAAGAGGTCGGGATCGACTTCACCCCGCCGGCACTTGAACCAGGCCTTGGGCCCGGTGAGAAAGTGATCGTCAGTTAGGTCCAAGGTGTTAAAGGTGATCTGCAGCTTTTCCTGCTGCAGCCCATCGAGCTGGGCATCTGCCATGACCCATCGCTGCTCCGCATCGTTCCAGTATTCCAATACCCAATGGTCCCCGTATTTGCCTGGATCGAAGTAAGTGGCAAACCCGCACCTGGCCCGGGCAGGGATTCCCGCTTCGCGGCNGAGCGNGGCTGCCGCCACGGAATAGTCCCGGCAGATGCCAATCATCCTGTCCTGATAGGGTTTCTCATCCGAAACGTGCTTAAAGCCGCGGCCGCTTAAAAAGACCAANTTTTCCTCGAAACTGCGCAGAAGCGGTTCCCGCTCCCTCTCAGGGGTGAGCTCCACGCCGTAGGCGCTGCTCCAATGCTGATGGACCAGGATGTTCTGCACGTAACGGACGATGGTCTCAATGTCTGCGGGGACATTGGCCACCATGTGCTGCATGGTTTTGATCTCGGTCATGGGCCCGTGGATCCGGTAATACTCAAGCAGCTCTGAGGTCATGGTTGCATTCCACCTTTGGTTAGTATTTGGGAAAAGTATAACACATTAAATTTTCTTCTGGACAAGAAATGGATCGGGTTTCCCGATCCTTTTTTCTGCCCATCTGTTCGGCAGATTGACATTGGTAATAAGGGGTAATACAATTGGTATTACAAGGTATTATCAATCACAAGTGTTGGGGGGGCTGGCGATGGCCGAAAGAAGGAGACAGGAGATCATAACGTTCAAGGTTGATGAAGCGCTCAGCCGGGCCATGGATGGGATTCCTAACCGTTCTGAGTTCATCCGGACGGCAATCCTCTCTGCCCTTCAGGGCACCTGCCCACTCTGCCGCGGAACCGGAATCTTAACGCCTGATCAGCGCCTGCATTGGGAGGAGTTTGCCCGCAGTCATACAGTGGAAAAATGCCATGACTGCGGCTCTTTCCACTTGGTGTGCGGCGCCAGGGAGGGATGAGAAATGGCAGAGCCTAGCGCATTTCCTTGGGTCGCAGTCTTTGCCCTGGGTGCCCTGGCAGTAAACAGTGTGGGTATTTATGCCATCTATAGGCACAAAGACTGGGCTGAACGGAACAAAGAATACTTCATGTGTTTTGCCGCAGGTGTATTGATCGCCTCGCCGCTGATTACGGCGTTTCCAGAGGCAATCGGGAAGAACAGCAGTGCGGGGCTGGCAGCCCTAGCGGGTTTTCTTTTCATGTTCTTCAGCAATAGGTTGATCCAACACAAGACGCAGCAGGATGAACTGGCCTTCGGCATTACGGCCATTGAGGGAATCGGGATTCACTCGCTCATCGATGGGATCATCTACACCGTTACCTTCAGCGTGAGCACCGTCACCGGCATCATGGCAGGTTTGGGCCTGGTGATCCACGAGTTCGCGGAAGGGGTTGTTGCCTTTTCCGTGTTGATCAAGGCGGGAGTAAGTGACAAGCGGGCTTTGCTCTATGCCTTTTTGGTGGCTGCCCTCACCACTCCCCTGGGGGCATTTGTGGCTTATCCCTTTGTCAGCCGCTTGACGCCTCCCGTTTTGGGGCTGGCCTTGGGTTTTGTTGTGGGTGTTTTGATCTACGTCTCCGCATCCCATTTGCTGCCCGAGGCTAAGGCCCACGAGCACAAGCATTCCTACCTGGCTTTGGTGGCAGGCATGGGACTGGCCCTGCTGCTCAAGGTGCTGCATTAAACGGCAGGGGTCGTTGCGTGGGGCAAAACCTCCAGCGAGAGAATTACTCAAAGGGGAAGTGATCAGGTGATCGAGTACAGGAAATACACAGGGGACCTGGACCATCTGGAGTTGTCCGGCTTTTTCGTGGGCTGGCCCCATCCCCCCGATGAGCAGAAGCATCGGGAGATCTTAAGGCGCAGCTATCTTTCCTTGGTTGCCGTCGATCTGGACGAAGCTCGCATCGTGGGCTTTATCAGCGTGATCAGTGATGGCATCCTCAGCGCCTACATTCCCCTCCTGGAAGTGCTGCCGGAATATCAGGGGCGGGGAATCGGCTCCGCGCTTGTGCGCAGGGCCCTGGCGGAGCTAGAAGGCTTCTATATGGTGGATCTCTGCTGCGATCAGGAGCTGCAGCCCTACTATGAGCGGTTTGGGCTGGTGCCGTCCCACGGCATGATTTACCGCAACCATGCTGCCTTGCAGTGAGGAAGTGCGGGGAGGGACTGTCATGAATTTGATCGAAGCAACCATCAAAGGCATCAAACTGCAGTTCAAAACCGAGGCGGGGGTCTTTTCACCTGCTGCCATTGATCAAGGCACCTTGGCCATGCTGTCTGTGGTGGAGTTCGAGCCGGGCGATAGGGTGCTGGATCTGGGCTGCGGCTACGGAGTGGTGGGCATCCTGGCCGCCAAGCTCTTGGGCCCGCAGAGTGTGGTCATGGTGGATGTTGATCCCTTGGCTGTGCAGCTGGCCAGGGAAAACGCGGCCCTCAATGGAGTCCCAGGTGTTTTGGTGTGCCAGAGCGATGGCTTTCGCCAGCTGTCAGAGACAGGCTTTACGAAGATCCTGTCCAACCCGCCCTACCACACAGATTTCTCCGTGGCCAAGCACTTCATAGAAAAAGGGTTTAACCGGTTGCGGCTCGGCGGAAAGATGTACCTGGTGGTGAAGCGCAAAGAGTGGTACAAGAACAAGCTCATTTCCATCTTCGGTGGAGTGCGCATTCAGGAAATAGATGGGTATTATGTGTTCTGTGCCGAGAAGAGGGCCCGAGACTATGCCCAGAAAAAAAGGGGCGAGCGCTGATGGGAATGTTTTCCACGGCCAGGGGAACCCCGTGGTCGCTACGGCATAGACCCGCTCAAATGCCTCGCGCAGCATCTTCCAGGGTAACCACGGTAACGCGGGGTTCCTTTCTGTTGGCCAGGTAGATCACTCCATGGTCAAAGAACATGGTGCCAAAAGGGATCCCGGCTTCCCGCACCAGCTCCCACGTGCTGGTTTCCCAGATTCTCATGGTCCCCTTGGCCGCACCGACCAGGTACCGCTCAGTCATGACGGCGCAGCCCAGAGAACATCGAGCCTTTTTCAGCTTGATGCACCGGGGAGGCGCTTTTTTTGTCCCAGATGATGATGGAGTTGTCCGCGGACACGGAGACTAGGTTCTGCCCGAAGGAGAAGATGTCGTGGATGTTGCCCCTATGACCGGCAAAGGTGGCAGTGGGCTGGAGGGTGGATTTCTGGAAGGCGTAGATGTTCTTGTCAACGCCTCCGAAGTAGACTGTGTTTTCATCTTGGGCCAGCGCCCATACGCTCCCCTTTCCTTTGTTTAGGTAATGGATGTTGTCGTAATCAGCTTTGTCCACAACCACCAGACCGCTGTTGCGCAGGGGGAAATAGATCTGCCGCTCATCAACGAGCACTGTCCCCAGATCCAAATCCGAACTGTTGTCTGAACCGAACCGCCTCTGGTAGATCACCTCCCCCGTGTCCTTATCCAGCACGTGAAAGAAGTAAATGCTGTTTGCATAGATGTTCCGCTCATCCACGCCAAAGCGGGCGCCCTTGTTCAGGTTGTCGTTGGGCGGCAGGGTATACGTAAAAGTCGCCCTTTTCGTTTCCTTATCCCAGCGGACAATTTCCCTGCCCATGGATGTGTAGATGGAATCCTGATCGAAACACATCCGATGCACCCTGGCAGTAAACAGGGTCGCTTGCTCATGCATAAAACGGCTCCTCCTTCCTTTTGGAAAAGATCAATGTGATCAAGGCAACTGAGTCACATCTCACCTGCCACTTTCACCATCCAGTTGATGATGTCGCGGAACCTTTCCTCGGTCAAGGCATGGCCGCCTTCGTATCGGTAGTGTTCCAACTTGTCTGCGGCCTGGAGTTCTGCGTATACTGCTCTGGCCTCTGCTGCCACGACGTCGGCATCGAAGGAATATTTGTCCTCTGTGGCTGAAACCAGCAGGAAGGAGCGGGGAGCGGCGCACTTAACCAGGTCCGTGAGCTCGTAGTGCTGACAGAAGCCTGGGACAACCAGTGCCATTTCCAGCCCGGTTCCCATCTGCATTTTTTGTCTATAGGTGCAGGCTGCTCCGCTGGAACAGCCGAAGGCAATTTCTTCATTGAGGCCCATTTGGAAAATGACAGTATTCCCGCCATAGGAATGGCCAAGCACCCCAATGCGGTTTTTATCGACCTTGGGGTGGTCTTTTTAAGACGCTGAAGGCGATATTGGCATCGTCAAGAACCTTCTGCATCAAGGTGCTTCCCCGTACAAGCCGGTAGCACATTTCGTTGAGATGCTGGAAGAAATCATTGTCTCCATCGGGGATTGTGCCTTTCCGGTTCGGCCTTCTGTCTTCAAAGCAGATTGAGTCGGGTGCGAGGACAACAAAGCCTTCCCTGGCCAGGGCCGGGCCAAAGGCCTGCAGCGGATCTCCTGCAAGGCCAGCTACTTCGCTTTTGCCCAAGTGCCTCTCACCGTTGTGCTGGTGATGAACCAAAACTGCGGGNAAAGGACCTTGACCGCGGGGCACCCAAAGATAGGCTGGGATCGTATCGTTTTCGCTGCCTTTAAAGCTGATCAGATATCTCTCGAAGTCTGCGGATTCCTGTTCTGCAAGCACCTTGTAATCGGGCGCCGCTTTAACAGGGCTGATTCTCAAGAGGGTTTTGATCGCTTCCCTCAGCTCAACAACGGTCATCGCCATGCTGCCTCCTTGGTCTTGGGTTTTCAGGGCCTGCGCAAAGAACCGCCCAAAGCCCGGCTGCTAATCTTTTCCTTGCCCACCAGGGGAAACCCTGCCGAGGGGCAGTACGTTTATCGCCTTGGCGCAAAGCTTTTTGTGATGATAGTCTCAAACATTTTTATCCAGCTGAGCGCAAGGAGTAATGCCAAGTAAGCAGAATATGTAAGAAAATGTCGTAAAAAATGGGAGATTGTAAAACTCGCAGAGTTCTTGAGATACGAGAACCAAGGGGGTGTGATCAGTGAGAGGAAGTATTGCCGCCAAGGTCAGCGTATTCGTAGGTGTCTTGGT